>Ga0209550_10000045_pt1 | contig 84725 bp, 78 predicted proteins | sample LauGreSuBDMM15SN_2_FD_187567 | JGI IMG/M metagenome (GOLD analysis project Ga0209550, IMG submission 187567) | Freshwater lake microbial communities from Lake Michigan, USA - Su13.BD.MM15.SN (SPAdes) (version 5) | ecosystem: Environmental > Aquatic > Freshwater > Lake | place: Lake Michigan... | reverse complement strand
CCATAAAGTACTCCACCCACCGATCTTAACGCGGGTAGGGGGCGAAGGTAAGCGATCACCTTTGGGTTACATTGCTGCGTTTTTAAACTCTTTTGGAAAATATTATTGCGCTGCATCTGCAAACGCGCTACCTCCGCTGAAATCGCAGAATCCACGAGGGTGCCATGTCTCATGATGGTCAAGATCTGTCTGTAACGCCGCTTTTGTCGAACCTGATGGCCCTGACCGGCCCGGCCTTGGCTGAAGCGCAGGCGCATTGCGCCTGTGCACGCCAAGCCTTAGCCGCACGGGTGACAGTGGCGGGCAAAGTGTCTTCTGCCGCGATGGATCAGCACCAATATGCGGCCCATGGGCTGGCTTGGCTTGCGACTTATGTTGAATCTTTGACGCAATTGCGCGGCTGGGCGGAAACCCTGTCCGATCAAGGCAAGCTGTCCGAGATGGAAGGCCTGATCCTGCAACTGGGCTTTGGCGAATACCTTGCCCAGATCGCGGGCGGCATTGCCATGAGCCAGAACGAAGTGGCCCGCGCCGCTGATCTTGGCATTGCGCCCTATCTACCGGGGCCAGAAGCACAGGCCTTGATCGCCGCCGCAGGCGATGGGGCCAAGATGCGGCTGGTGGCGTTGATGCGGGCGCAAAACGGCGCTTCGACCTTTGGCGCATCGGGTCTGGATGATGAACTTGAAATGATCCGCGACCAGTTCCGCCGCTTTTCCGACGAAGAGGTGGCGCCCTTTGCCCATGCTTGGCATCTGAACGACGATCTGATCCCGATGGAGATTATCACCAAACTGGCCGATATGGGCGTGTTTGGCCTGACCATTCCCGAAGAGCACGGTGGCTTTGGTCTGCCCAAATCGGCGATGGTTGTGGTGTCAGAAGAACTGTCGCGCGGGTATATCGGCGTGGGATCGCTTGGCACGCGCAGCGAGATTGCGGCGGAACTGATCCTGTGTGGCGGCACTGACGCGCAAAAGGCCTATTGGCTGCCCAAGTTGTCCAGCGCCGAGATTTTGCCGACAGCCGTTTTCACCGAACCCAACACAGGGTCCGACCTTGGCGCTTTACGCACCCGCGCGGTGCAAGAGGGCGACAATTGGGTGGTGACGGGCAACAAAACATGGATCACCCACGCCTCGCGCGCCCATGTGATGATGCTGATGGCGCGCACCGATCCTGACACCAAGGATTATCGCGGCCTAAGCATGTTCTTGGCTGAAAAGACCCCCGGTACTGAGGAAAACCTGTTCCCAAGTGCCGGCATGACGGGGGGCGAGATCAAGGTTCTGGGCTATCGCGGCATGAAAGAATACGAACTGGCCTTTGATGGCTTTGCGGTAAAGGGTGAAAACCTGCTGGGCGGGGTGACGGGGCAAGGGTTCAAGCAGTTGATGCAAACCTTCGAATCCGCCCGTATCCAAACCGCCGCCCGCGCCATTGGTGTGGCGCAAGCCGCGATGGAAACGGCAATGCGCTACGCCAGCGACCGCATAGCGTTTGGCAAACCCCTGATCGACTTCCCGCGCGTGGCGGCAAAACTGGCGATGATGGCGGTGGAAATCGCCGTCTCGCGCCAGATCACCTATTACGCTGCCCGTCAGAAAGACTTGGGCAAGCGCTGCGATCTTGAAGCGGGGATGTCCAAGCTGTTGGCAGCACGGGTGGCATGGTCAGCCGCTGACAACGGCGTGCAAATCCATGGCGGCAACGGCTTTGCACTGGAATATGCCGCAAGCCGTTTGCTGTGCGATGCGCGGATTTTGTCGATCTTTGAAGGGGCTGCCGAGATTCAGGCCCATGTGATCGCCCGCCGCCTGTTGGATTAATCGCTTAGCGCTCTTATCTAAAGCGGGAATGTTTTTGGATAGGAGGGCAGCATGGCCCAAGAGAAGCTTGCCCTGATCACTGGCGTGTCGGGGTTTATCGCCAAACACGTCGCCTTGCGGTTCTTGGCTGCAGGCTGGGCCGTTCGCGGCACGTTGCGCAGCCTTGATCGCGCGGATGAGGTGCGACAGGCCCTTGCCCCGCATCTGTCAGCATCAGCGCTGGCGCACCTTAGCTTTGCGAAGGCGGATTTGACCAGCGACGATGGCTGGGCAGCGGCGGCCGCGGGTGCGCAAGTTCTGGTCCACACGGCATCCCCCTTCCCGATGGCGCAGCCCAAAGACCCCGCCGATCTGATCAATCCCGCCGTGCAAGGCACCCAGCGCGCGCTGCGGTTTGCCTATGCGGCGGGTGTTCGTCGGGCGGTTGTAACGTCGTCCTTCATTGCCGTGTTTGACGAGAATAAGCGCGGGGTGCAGGACGAATCGGATTGGTGCGATCTGAAGGCCAAGGGCACCACGGCCTATGCCATGTCCAAGACATTGGCAGAACGCGCTGCTTGGGATTTCGTGACATCCGCGCCGGATATGGCGCTGACCTGCATCAACCCCGGATTGGTTCTGGGCGAACCGCTGGATGGGCACGTTGGCACCTCGATGGACTTGGTCAAACGCTTGCTGCGCGGGCGCGACCCGATGGTGCCGATGTTGGGCTTTGAATGTGTCGATGTGCGCGATGTGGCCGAGATGCATCTGCGTGCGGCAGAGCGGCCAGACACGGCGGGCAAGCGCTATCTGGCTGCGGCGGGCACGATGACCATGCCTGACATGGCGCGCCTGTTGAAAGCCGCCCACCCACAGCGCCGCATCCCGACCAAGGTCGCGCCGATGTTTTTGCTGCGCGTGTTGGCGCTGTTTGATCCGGCGGTGAAGGGGGTTCTGCCTATGGTGGGGCAAGTGCCCAAAGTGTCCAACGCCCGCGCGAGGGCAGAGATGGGGATGCAGTTCACCGCCCCCGCCGATGCCTTGCGCGCCAGTGCCGACTGGCTGTTGACCAACGGACAGGTTTAAGGGCGAAAGCTATCCGGGATGGCATCTTTGCCATCCAGCGCCAAATCGCAGATCAGACGCGCGGTTTCTATCGCCGTGCCAAAGCCGATCTTGAAGCCGCCGTTGGCGAGATAATGCCCTGCCCGCTTGGGCCAAGCCCCAATCAGCGGCCCTCGACTGACCGCACGGGGGCGCAGGCCGGCCCAGCGGGCGACTTCGGGGGCGTCTTGTAGCACGGGCAGGGCTTTGCGGGCGCGCTCAATTAAGGCGTCGCATTGGGCATCGGTGGCAAGGTCGGTCCATTGGTTTTCGGTGGTCGATCCTATCGCGATGGTGCCATCGGCATGGGGCACGATGTGCAAGCCGTCGATGAACAGTTGCGGGCGGCTCTCATAGCCCGCCAAGCGCAGCAAAACCGCTTGCCCCTTGACCCCGCGCCCTATCGCTTGGTTCAGGTCTTGGCTTAACGCCTCTAGCCCAGCGGTTCCGGTCGCCCAGATCACCGCACCTTCGTCAGGCGCTTCGCCCAGCACGATCTGCACCCCCTTGGTCTGCAGCGCTGTCGCAAGCGAGGCTAAGGCCATGCGGGGGTTGATGCGGGCGGAAAGCGTGTCGTGGATCATCAAGCCCACAGGCGTTGCAGGCTCCCAATCGGCCCCCGTGGCGGGCACAACCTGCCACAGCGCTTGACCTTGCCAAAGCTGGGCCGCCCCCTCGGCGCGGGTCTGCGCAAGGGTAACGGCGGCGGCATCGGCCAAGGGCTGCAAGCGGCCGATCCGCGCATAACCGGAAGGCAGGCCCGACACCGCTTCAACCCCCGCCCACCAGTCAGCAGCGCGCAGCAAGCTTTGCAGTTGAAAGGCTTTCACGGGATTCCACCCCTCGGGCGTATGGGGCGTCAGCGCGCCAACCAGCCCACCGCTGGCCCCCGCGCCGATGTGCGCGCTTTCCACCACCCGCACCCCTGCGCCGCGCAAAGCGGCCTCCCATGCCACCGAAAGGCCAAAGATCCCGCCGCCCCGAATGGTCAGATCGACCCTTGTCATTCTTGGTGCCCTTGCCCATGGTCCGCGCCAATAGGGCATAGGGCAAATGGCGGGCAGTGAACAGGCACAAGGTCTGGCGTGGCTTGAGGGCGGGGTTCCCGTGTCGCTGCGCTTTGACGACCCGTATTTCTCGCTGGCGGGGGGGCTGGCGGAAACGGGCCATGTGTTCTTGGCGGGCAACGGCCTGCCAGAACGACTGCGGGCGGGATTTCACATTGCAGAACTGGGCTTTGGCACGGGGTTGAACCTGCTTGCCACGCATCTTTTGGCCCCCGCTGTTCCGCTGCGCTATACGTCATTTGAAGCCTTTCCCATCACCGCGGATGAGATGGCCCGCGCCCATGCCGCCTTTCCCCAAGCGGCGGCGGTGGCGGGGCCTTTGGTTGCAGCTTGGGCCAAGGGGCAGCGGCACTTCACATTGGGCGCGATAGAGGTGACGGTGATCGAAGGCGATGCCCGCACCACCCTGCCCGCTTGGGAGGGGCGTGCCGATGCATGGTATCTGGACGGGTTCTCTCCCGCCAAGAACCCCGAACTTTGGGGGGATGACTTGATGACGCAAGTCGCCCGCCACACAGCCCCGCACGGCACCTTTGCCACCTATACCGCCGCAGGTCATGTGCGCAGGGCCTTGCAAGCGGCGGGCTTTGCCGTCACACGCCAAGCGGGATTTGCCCGCAAGCGCCATATGACCACAGGACTATTGCCATGACCCGCGCGCCAACCTTGGGCATTTGGCTGATGATCGCCGCCGTCTTTTCCTTTGCCGTGCAAGACGGCTTTTCGCGCTATCTGGCGGAAACCTACAACACCTTGATGGTGGTCATGGTGCGTTATTGGGTCTTTGGGGCCTTTGTCATCGTGCTGGCCCTGCGTAGGCCCGAAGGACTGGCTGCGATCAAGTCAACCAAACTGCACTGGCACGTTTTGCGCGCCGTGCTGCTGGTGGCCGAGATTTGCGTGATGGTCTATGCCTATACGCTGATCGGGCTAATCCAAAGCTTGGCGATTTTCACCATTTGCCCGTTGTTCGTGGTGGCGATGTCAGGCCCCGTCTTAGGCGAAAGGATGAGCGTGAAGCGCTGGCTGGCGGTGGCCATCGGTTGTGTCGGCGTGCTGGTGATTTTGCGCCCTGGGGCGGGAGTATTCACTTGGGCCGCGCTGTTGCCCGTGGCCTCGGCCTTTATGTTCGCGCTGTATTCCGTACTGACGCGGTTGACGACCCGCGAAGAGCCGTTTTTTGCCGCCTTCTTCTGGCCGCCGGTGATTGGGCTGGTGCTGTCGACCATCATTGGTCTGCCGCATTGGCAAAGTGTCGCCCCCTTTGATTGGGTCTATCTGATGGCTTATGCGGTGGTTTGCGTGATCTCAAACTGGTTGCTGCAAAAGACCTATGAGGTGGCAGAAGCCTCGGTTGTGCAGCCCTTTGCTTATTTCCAGATCGTTTTTGTCACGGTGATTGGTATCGTGATCTATGGCGAGGTGTTGCGGCCCGAAGTGGCGATTGGGGCTGCGATTGTGGTGCTGGCGGGGCTTTACGCGCTGACCCAAGCGCGCAAGGCAACGCCCACATGACCGAGCAAAACACGCGGCGCGGCATCTGGATGATGGTGCTGACCACGCTGATCTTTTCCGCACAAGACGGGGTGACACGCCACTTGACGGTGCAATATCCCGTGCAAATGGTGGTGATGCTGCGCTTTTGGTTCTTTGCGCTGTTTGTCATCTGGTTTCTGTCGCGCCAACCCGGCGGCTTGCGCGTGGCGGTACGCACCCGCCAAGCGCCCTTGCACATCGCGCGGGGGCTAATTCTGGTCGGGCAAATTTGCATGACGGGTCTGGCCTTTGCCCATAATGGCCTGATCGAGACACATTCCCTTTTGACCAGCTACCCTTTGATGGTCGCGGCCCTGTCAGGCCCGATCTTAGGCGAAAAGGTTGGCTGGCGGCGCTGGACGGCGATTCTTTTGGGCTTTAGCGGCATTTTGGTGATGCTGCGACCGGGGCTTTCGGTGTTTTCGATCTGGTCGGTGCTGCCGCTGATGGCGGCGTTGATCTTTGCCATTTACTCGTTGCTCACGCGCTATGCGGCGCGGCAAGATTCCGCGCAGGTCAGTTTCTTTTGGACGGGCGTTGTGGGGGCAGTGGGCATGTCGTTCTTTGGCCTGCCCGCTTGGACCGCGATGGCGCCGATGGATTGGGGCTGGATGTTGGTTCTGTGCTGCACCTCTTGTGCGGGGCATTATTGCCTGATCCGCGCCTATGATCTGGCCGAGGCGAGTGCGGTGCAGCCCTTTGCCTATCTGCAACTGGTGTTCATCGGGCTTTTGGGGATTTTTCTGTTCCACGAAACCCTGCGCGTCAGCGTGATCTTCGGATCGGCCATTGTGATTGCGGCGGGCCTGTTCACATTGTGGCGGCAAAGGGTCACGGGACGCGGGTAAAACAGGCGGGGCTAAGGCCTTTCCTTTTGCCCCCATTTGACCATATTAGAACCATTCCAAATTAGGGGCGACACATGATCTCTAGCTTCACCCAGCGCCGCCGCTTTTCTGATCTGTCAGAGCAGGATGTTCTGGCCCTTGCGATCTCGTCGGAAGAAGACGATGCGCGGATTTATCGCAGCTATGCGCAGATGCTGCGGGCCGATTACCCAGCCTCTGCCCAAGTGTTTGACGCCATGGCCGTGGAAGAAGACGGCCACCGCCAGTTGCTGATCGACATGCACCGCACCCGCTTTGGCGAGGTGATCCCGCTGATCCGCCGCGAACATGTGGCAGGCTTTCACGCCCGCCGCCCGATCTGGTTGACCAAGAACCTGTCGCTGGACACGATTCGCGGCGAAGCCTCGGGGATGGAGGCGCAGGCGGCCAAGTTCTACACGCTGGCGGCGGGGCGCACTTCAGATGCCGCCACGCGCAAACTGCTGGGCGATCTGGCCGCGGCAGAGGCGGGGCATGAGAAATCAGCCGTGGGTCTGGAAGCCGCGCTGTTGAACGGCGATGCCCGCGCGGAAGAGGATGCAGGTGCGCGGCGGCAATTTATTCTGACTTGGGTGCAACCGGGGCTTGCAGGGTTGATGGATGGGTCGGTCTCCACCCTTGCCCCCATCTTTGCCACGGCCTTTGCCACGCAAAACACCCACACCACGCTGCTGGTGGGGCTGGCCGCATCTGTGGGGGCGGGGATTTCGATGGGCTTCACCGAAGCGGCCCACGATGATGGCGTGCTGTCAGGGCGGGGCAGCCCGTTTAAACGCGGACTGGCTTCGGGATTGATGACGACCTTGGGGGGCTTGGGCCACGCGCTGCCCTATCTGATCCCAGATTTCTGGACCGCCACGGTCTTGGCCATGGCCGTCGTGTTTGTGGAGCTTTGGGCGATTGCATGGATTCAAAACCGCTATATGGACACGCCCTTTGTGCGCGCGGCCTTGCAGGTTGTGCTGGGCGGGGCTTTGGTCTTTGCGGCGGGTGTGTTGATTGGTGGCGGCTAAGGGCGGATGCCAAAGCGGGGGCCAGCCTCAGCAGTATTTGCGCCAAGATGAAGAGGAAAGCATGAAGATTATCTCAGAGAACAAAGCCTTTGGCGGGCGGCAATTGGTGGTGGCGCACGCCTCAGCGGTTTGCGGTGGCGAGATGACCTTTGGCCTATACCTGCCCCCACAGGCCGAGGCGGGGCGGGTTCCAGTGCTGTGGTATCTGTCAGGGCTGACCTGCACACACGAAAACGCGATGGTCAAAGCCGGCGCACAGGCTTGGGCGGCGCGGGCAGGGATAGCTGTGGTGTTTCCCGACACCTCTCCACGCGGAGAGGCAGCAGATGATGCGGCCTTTGATCTGGGGCAAGGCGCGGGGTTTTATGTGGATGCAACCCTTGCGCCTTGGGCTGCGCATTTTCAGATGTGGTCTTATGTCAGCGAAGAGTTGCCCGCGTTGGTCTTTGACCAGTTTGCGCTGGATGCATCACGGCAAGCCATTACGGGGCATTCGATGGGCGGACACGGGGCTTTGACTTTGGCGCTGACCTACCCTGATCGGTTCCGGTCGGTTTCGGCTTTTGCCCCGATTTGTAACCCCACGCAGTCAGATTGGGGGCGTAAGCAGTTTGCGGCTTATCTGGGCGGCGGTGCGGCGAATTGGGCGGCGCATGACGCGGTGGAATTGATTAAGGCGCGGGGTCTGACCTTGCCCTTGCTGGTCGATCAAGGCGGGGCGGACAAGTTTTTGGATTTGCTGCAACCGCAGGCTTTGGAAGCGGCCTTGGCCGGAACCGACGCCGTCCTGCGCTGGCAAGCGGGCTATGACCACAGCTATTTCTTTGTGGCGAGCTTTATGGAAGACCACATCGCCTTTCACGCCCGCGCGCTGACCGCATGACGTTGTATATCGACGCCGATGCCTGCCCCGTGAAGGACGAGGCCGAGCGCGTGGCCACGCGCCTGCGGGTGCGGATGGTGCTGGTGTCAAACGGGGGCATTCGGCCTTCGGCCAACCCCTTGGTGGAAAGCGTCTTTGTGGCGAAGGGGCCGGATGAGGCGGATAAGTGGATCGCTGACAACGCAGGGCATGGCGATGTGGTGGTGACGGGCGATATTCCCTTGGCCGCGCGCTGCGTGGAAGCAGGGGCGCGGGTGCTTAAGCACAACGGCGAAGAACTGACCCGCGCCAATATTGGCATGGTGCTGGCGACCCGTGACCTGATGGCCGATTTGCGCGCCGCCGACCCGTTTCGCCAAGGCGGCGGCAAGATGTTTGGCAAAGCCGACCGCTCGCGGTTCTTGGATATGTTAGACCGTGTTTTGCGGGCGGCGACGGCGGGCTAAGGCGCGGCCCGACCTGTGGCGGGTTTAAGTGTCGCATCCGCGACAGAATCGGGCGACAGGCCGCTGTTAGCCTGCCCGTATGACGCAAGATCCCCTTCTTTCTGCCAAAGGCACCGAGATGGCAAAGGCCAAGCAGTCTCGGCACGTGATGTTGGGGATAGGCGCTGCCATGGCGGGGTCGGCGGTGTTTTCGCTGAACGATCTGTGCATCAAACAATTGTCGGGCGCCTATGCGCTGCATCAGGTGATCTTGGTGCGCGGGTTGGTGGGCGTGGCCTTTATTCTGGCCTTTGCAGCCCTATCAGGCCAACGGCAGGTGTGGCGCACCACGCGCCCCATGATGCATCTGATCAGGGCCTGTATCGTGATGGTTTCGAACGCCACCTACTTCCTTGGGCTGGCCGCTTTGCCCTTGGCAGATGCGGCGGCGATTGGCTTTGTCGCGCCCTTGCTGCTGACTATACTGTCGGTTGTGGTGCTGCGCGAAAAGGTGGGCTGGCATCGCTGGGGCGCTGTGGTGGTGGGGTTGGTGGGCGTGGTGGTTATGCTGCGGCCCGAAGGGCAGTTTCACTGGGCCGCTGTTTTGGTGCTGATCTCGGCGCTGTGCTATGCCATCACGCAAACCATGACGCGGATGTTTCGCGATACGGAAAGCGCCGTCACGATCAACTTCTACACACAGGTCGCGTTTATCGTGCTGTCGACCGGCATGGGGATGTGGACAGGCGACGGGCATTTGGCGGGCTCAACCGATGCATCGCTGGCCTTCCTGTTTCGGCCTTGGTCCATGCCACCCATGGGCGATTGGATCTACTTCGTCGGCACGGGTGTGTCGGTGGCGATTGGCGGGCTGCTGATGGCGCAGGCCTATAGGATGAACGAGACGGCTTTGGTCGCCCCGTTTGAATATACCTCGATGCCTTTGGCGGTGATCTGGGGGCTGATTTTCTTTGGCACCTTCCCCGATTTGCAAGGCTGGATCGGCATTGCGCTGATCATCGGCGCGGGGCTTTATACGCTGTATCGCGAGGCGCGGCGGCATCGTGCGGGCTAGGGCCAAAGAGTATCAGCCAAACAGGAGGCGGGGCGATGATCGAATTCGTGGGGCGAGAGGCCGAGGCTGTGATGACATGGTCAGGCCTAACGGGCGCCTTCGAGGCGGGGCATCTGTTGGCCAAGCCCGAAATCGCTGACCTGTTCCTTTACCGCGACCGCGATGTGATGCTGGACCGCGCCGCTTGGATCACGGGGCTTGGCGCATTGGTTAAGGTGGCAACCGTTGTGCCGGGAAATGGCGCACTTGGGTTGCCGGCGGTGAACGGCGTGGTGACCTTGTTTGACGATGTCACGGGTGTGCCCAAGGCGCTGATCGACTTTCATCTGGTGACCAAGTGGAAGACGGCGGGCGACAGCTTGCTCAGCGCCTCAAAACTCGCCCGCAAGGATGCGCGGCGGTTCTTGTTGGTGGGGGCGGGCACGGTGGCGCGGTCTATGGTGCAAGCCTATAGCAGCCTCTGGCCAGATGCCGAGTTCACCGTGTGGAACCGCTCGGTTGAGGGCGCGCGCAAGATGGCGGCGGATGTGGCGGGGTTGCGCGTGGCAGAGGATTTGGAAGCCGCCGTGCGCGCCGCCGACGTGATCTGCACCGCCACCATGGCCAGCGCGCCCGTAGTGCTGGGGGCGTGGTTGCAGCCCGGTCAGCATTTGGATTTGATCGGGGCCTATAACCCCAGAATGCGCGAAGTGGATGATCTGGCGATGCAGCGCGCCAGCGTGTTTGTCGATGCGCGGGCCACCACAATCCACCATATTGGCGAGTTGATCGACCCTATCGCGTCAGGGACCATCACCGAAGCCGATGTTCTGGCCGATTTCTATCAGCCGAATGTCTATAAACGCACGAGCGACGACCAGATCACCATCGCCAAAAACGGCGGCGGGGCGCATCTAGATTTGATGACGGCGGCGTATATTTTGGACCGCTGGCGTCAGCGCTAGGCCCGATGATAGGGCCCGCCGCCCAAGATCGTGGCGGCGCGGTAGAGTTGTTCGGCGATCATCACGCGCACCAGCATATGGGGCCAAACCATCGCCCCAAAGCTAACCGAGGCATCCGCCTTGGCGCGTAAGCTTGGGTCAATCCCATCCGCCCCGCCGATGACAAAGGCCACATCCTGCCGCCCACCATCGCGCCAACGGGTCAACATGGCAGCAAACTCAGGTGATGACATCAGCTTGCCGCGCTCATCCAGCGTGATCAGAACCGCGCCCGCAGGCACGGCGCGGGCCAACAGGTCCGCTTCCGCCGCCATGCCAAGGTTCTTTTTATCTTCCACCTCATGTTCCAGAACTGGGCCCAGCCCAAGGGGCCGCCCGGTTCTGTCAAACCTTTGGAAATAATCCTCCACCAAATCGCGTTCCGGCCCAGCGCGAAGCCGCCCGACCGCGATCAGATGCACCCGCATTTAGACAGCGGCGTCCGTGTCGATGCGATGGCCTGATGAGGGCATCCACATCTTTTCCAACTGGTAGAATTCGCGCACTTCTGGGCGGAAGACGTGGATGATGACGTCAGAGCCGTCGATCAGCACCCAATCGCCGGTTTCCTTGCCTTCCATCTTGGCACCCATCTTGAAGCGGTCTTTCAACCGGTCCGACAGTTTGTCCGAGATGGAAGCAACCTGACGCGACGAGCGACCCGAGCAGATCACCATATAGTCTGCCACGTCAGATCGACCGCGCAGGTCGATCTGGATCACCTCTTCAGCCTTGTCATCGTCCAGCGAGGCCATAACTTCGGCCAGAACGTCCTCGGACGAATAGTCAAGTTCAGCGGGCGTGTCGGCGCGCGTCGTGCGCGGCCCGACCGGCAAGCCGGTCGCGGGATCAGAATGGGTCAGGACAACGTCCTCCAAGCAAGCGCGCCGATCAGACCCCGGCGCAAGGTTTGGCACGAGCCTAACATTTGCGGTGTGAAACCTCAATGAACGGGCGGCCAAGGGATAAGCAGGCGCGCATAGCGGCGAATCGGGGCGGAAGCAAGCTATTGCACGTCAAACGCCACTTCGTTGCGGCGATTCCACGGCATGGTCCATGGCGGGTCATAGAAATAGAAGAACGGTCCCGCAGTCAGGCGTAGCCCCTGCGCCTTGGCCCAATCGCGCAGCGCGGCTTCTTGGGTCGTCAAAGCACTGTCGCGGGCCGTGCCCGAAAAGGTCAAAACCACCTGCTTTTGGGCGGGCAAGGTCACAAAGCGGATGCGGTCATCCTTGGGTTTGGGCAGGGTTTGCAACGTATAAGAGCTGGGCATCATGAACTGCACCGACCAAGTGCCCTCTTGCCCGCTTTGGGTGACAGGCGTGGTCATGGCAATCGTCTCGCCGGGGGCTTGGCTGACGGGGGTGGTCATGGCAACCTTGGCGCCGCCTTCGTTGGACCCGAAAATATAGCCTGCCAGAATGCGAAAGCCTTGGCTGCCCGCGCCACTGCGGTCAGAGGACACTGTCACCTCTGCCATGATGCGCGGCGCATAATCGCGCAGTTCGATCGGGCCGTCGGTGCGGGTTACAGTGTATTTCGGCATCTCGCTGCCGTTATAGGCATCGGCCATGGCGGGCTCCTGTGCGGCAAGGCCCAAGGGGCCAAGGATGATGGCGGCAAACAGGTGTTTGATCTGCATGAGGGGTCCTCCTAGCTTAAAGATAGGGTGGCGGTGCCAGTTTTCCAACTTGGATCAAGGGGCAAGGTGCCGCGCCCCCCGCGTTTTCCTTGCGAGATGGCTCAGAACCGCGTAAAAGCAGCCCCATGATCCGGTTTTTCGACATCGCCGACCATGATCGCCTGCCGTGGCGGTTTCAGCGCGCCCTGCACGCCCAGCGCGCGCGCGGCTGATCGTCTGCCTGCGCCCTGCTGATGCGGGCGCGCTTATTGCTACATTCCAACACATCCCGCAATTCACAACGCCAAGGAAGAGCCATGACCGCTCGCACGCTTTACGACAAAATCTGGGACGACCACATGGTCGATCAAGCCGAAGACGGCACCTGCCTTTTGTACATCGACCGCCATCTGGTGCACGAAGTCACCTCGCCGCAAGCCTTTGAGGGGCTGCGGATGACGGGGCGCAAGGTGCGCGCACCGCAAAAGACGATTGCTGTGCCCGATCACAACGTGCCCACCACGCTAGACCGCGCAAATGCCGCCACCATGACGGAGGATTCGCGCATTCAGGTCGAAGCATTGGATAAAAACGCCAAGGATTTCGGGATCAACTATTACCCCGTGTCCGATGTGCGCCAAGGCATCGTGCATATCGTCGGCCCAGAACAGGGCTGGACCTTGCCGGGCATGACCGTGGTGTGCGGCGACAGCCACACCGCCACCCACGGTGCGTTTGGTGCGCTGGCGCATGGTATCGGCACGTCAGAGGTCGAACACGTTCTGGCCACCCAAACGCTGATCCAGCGCAAAGCCAAGAACTTTAAAGTGGAAATCACAGGGTCGCTGCGCCCCGGTGTGACCGCCAAAGACATCACCCTGTCAGTCATCGGTGCCACAGGCACGGCGGGCGGCACGGGCTATGTGATTGAATACTGCGGTCAAGCCATCCGCGAGTTGTCGATGGAAGGCCGCATGACGGTCTGCAACATGGCCATCGAAGGCGGGGCCCGCGCAGGCCTGATTGCGCCTGATGAAAAAACCTATGCCTATTGCATGGGCCGCCCCCACGCGCCTAAGGGTGCCGCTTGGGAAGCCGCTGTCGCCAATTGGAAAACCCTGTTCTCGGACGAGGGCGCGCATTGGGACAAGGTGATCACCCTGAAAGGCGAAGACATTGCCCCCGTCGTGACTTGGGGCACCTCGCCCGAGGATGTGCTGCCGATCACGGGCAAAGTGCCCTCGCCTTCCGACTTCACCGGCGGCAAGGTCGAAGCGGTGCAGCGCGCTTTGGATTACATGGGCCTGACACCGGGGCAAAAGCTGTCGGACATCAAGATTGACACGGTCTTCATCGGGTCTTGCACCAACGGGCGCATCGAAGATTTGCGCGCTGCGGCGGCGATCTTGAAGGGCAAGAAGAAGAAAGACGGCATCCGCGCGATGGTGGTTCCCGGTTCTGGTCTGGTGCGCGCGCAAGCGGAAGAAGAGGGTCTGGCGCAGATTTTCATCGACGCGGGCTTTGAATGGCGTTTGGCTGGCTGCTCGATGTGCTTGGCGATGAACCCCGACCAATTGGCCCCGGGCGAACGCTGCGCTGCCACGTCAAACCGCAACTTCGAAGGCCGTCAGGGTCGCGGCGGGCGCACCCACCTGCTGTCGCCCGCAATGGCCGCCGCCGCCGCAATCACCGGTCACCTGACCGATGTGCGCGATTTGATGACTGCAACCGTGTAAGGAACCGGACAGATGGATAAATTCACCAAACTGACCGGCATCGCAGCGCCTATGCCTTTGGTCAACATCGACACCGACATGATCATTCCCAAGCAGTTCCTGAAGACCATCAAACGGTCGGGGCTGGGCGTGAACCTGTTTGACGAGATGCGCTACAACCTCGACGGGTCAGAGATTGCCGATTTCGTGCTGAACCAGCCCGCCTATCGCCAATCGCAAATCATCGTGGCGGGCGAGAACTTTGGCTGCGGGTCGTCGCGCGAACACGCGCCTTGGGCCTTGCTGGACTTTGGCATTCGCTGCGTGATCAGCACCTCTTTCGCCGACATTTTCTACAACAACTGCTTCAAGAACGGCATTCTGCCGATCGTGATGCCGCAAGATGTGGTCGACGTGCTGATGGAAGACGCCAAGAAAGGCGCGAATGCCCGCCAGACGATTGATCTGGAAGCGCAGACTGTCACCACCTCTGACGGCCGCGTGTTCCCGTTTGACGTTGACGCGCACCGCAAGGATTGCCTGATCAACGGGCTGGACGACATTGGCCTGACCATGGTCAAGGTCAAGGCGATCGACAGTTTCGAACTCAAGGCCGCCGCCCTGCGCCCTTGGGCGTAAGACGTTACAGCTATAACCACGACAAAGGGCGCAGGATATTCCTGCGCCCCTTGTCTAAGATCAAATCGCATTGCAGCGTTTGTCTGCTATGCTTGGTCTGTGCAGATCATGGGGTCTGCATGGCGGCTAGGGTTTTGCCTATTCTACGTTCACTGCGCGTTGGGGTCTTTGCGACCCATCCCTTGCGTCGCGCTGGTTTATAAGACCTCGGCCACCTTTTATCTCCTTGGGCGACATTTGAGCGCCCATGTGAAGGAGGATGACATTTGACCCGTTCGATCCTTTTCCTTGGCCCGCAAAGCCTGTTTGCGAAACTTGCCGTTCTGCTGTGGCTGGCGCTTTGGCCCAGCCTTGCTGCGGCCTTTGATCTGACGTTAGCCACCTTTACCACGCAGTTCAGCCAATCCGGCCCAGGGCTTTTGTTGCGGCATCTGCAAAAGGGTGACAAGCCCGAGGTAGAGCAGGACATTGCCGCCATCGTGGCGATGAAGGCCGATGTGGTGGTTTTGACCAATTTTGATTTTGATTATGACGGTTTGGCGCTGGCAGCGCTGCAAAAGCGGTTGGCCGATCAGGGGTTGGTCTATGCCGACACCTTGGGCTTGCAGCCCAACACCGGCATCCCAACTTGGCTGGATTTGAACCATGATGGCGCGCTAAGTGGGCCGCGCGATGCCCAAGCCTATGGGCGCTTTGCGGGGCAGGCGGGGATGGCTGTGCTGTCGCGCTATCCGTTAGACCGCGACCATATCCGCGATTTCACCGCACTTTTGTGGAAAGACCTGCCCCAAGCCAATCTGCCCCCCGATCTGACCAAGGACGCGCGGTTGTTGCAGCGCCTGTCCACATCGGGCCATTACGAAGTGCCGGTGGTCTATGCGAAGGGCAAGGCGCTGCGACTTTTGGTCTGGTCAGCCACCCCGCCGATCTTTGACGGCCCCGAAGATCGCAATGGCCGCCGCAATGCCGATGAAACAGGCCTTTGGCTGCATCTGTTAGATGGCACGCTGCCTATAAATGCCCCTGCCACGGGAACTTATGCCCCACCCCAGCCGCCCTTTGTGATCTTGGGCCAAGCCAATCTTGATCCGCTTGATGGGTCTGGCCTGCCGCAGGCGCTGCGGGACTTGTTGCGCCATCCACAACTGCAAGACCCCGAACCGCGTGGACAGACCAGCCATGTCGACACGGGGCAAAGGGGTGATCCGGCGCTGGATACGGCCCTGTTGAAAGGCGGCACGGGCTTGCGCTTGGACTACCTTTTGCCGTCGCGCAAGATCAGGGTGCAACGTGCTGCCGTGCTGTGGCCCACCCAAAAGCCGCCCATGGCCGAACCTGTCACCCAGCACTTTCCCGTTTGGGCACGGCTGACCCTGCCCTAAAGCCCCCCGCTTTTCGGCCCCTTTTCCAAGCCCCTGCTTGACCCCGTGCCGCCCACCCGCTACGCCAACGGCGACCAAGCATAGGAGCCGCAGATGGCCAATCCCTCAATCCTCATCCTCGCCGGTGACGGCATCGGCCCGGAAGTTATGGGCGAAGTCAAAAAGATCATCTCTTGGTTTGATACCAAGCGCGGGATCAAGTTTGACGTGTCCGAAGATCTGGTGGGGGGCTGCGCTTATGATGCGCATGGCACGCCGCTGACCGACGCCACCATGGCCAAGGCGCAAGAGGTGGACTGCGTTCTGTTGGGCGCCGTGGGCGGGCCGAAGTATGACAAGCTGGATTTCTCGGTCAAACCCGAACGCGGCTTGCTGCGCTTGCGCAAAGAGATGGACCTGTTTTCCAACCTGCGCCCCGCACAATGCTTTGACGCTTTGGCAGACTTTTCGTCGCTGAAGAAAGAGGTCGTGGCGGGCTTGGATATCGTGATCGTGCGCGAACTGACCTCGGGCGTGTATTTCGGCGAACCGCGCGGGATCTTTATGGAGGGCAACGAGCGCGTGGGCATCAACACCCAACGCTACACCGAATCCGAAATTGCCCGTGTGGCGCGTTCGGCGTTCGAACTGGCCCGCAAGCGCAACAACAAGGTCTGCTCGATGGAGAAGGCCAACGTTATGGAATCGGGCATTTTGTGGCGCGATGTGGTGCAAGAAATTCACGACAAAGAATATCCTGACGTTCAGTTGACCCATATGTATGCCGACGCTGGCGCTATGCAGCTGTGCCGTTGGCCCAAGCAGTTTGACGTCATTGTCACTGACAACCTGTTTGGCGATATGCTGTCGGACATGGCGGCGATGCTGACAGGCTCTCTGGGGATGCTGCCCTCGGCCAGCCTTGGGCTGCCGCAAGCCAATGGCCGCCCCAAGGCGCTGTATGAACCAGTGCATGGTTCGGCCCCTGACATTGCGGGCACGGGCAAGGCCAATCCGATCGCCTGTATCTTGTCGTTTGCGATGGCGCTGCGCTATTCGTTTGATCTGGGCGCGGAAGCGACCCGTGTGGAACAGGCCGTTGAAAAGGTGCTGGCAGACGGCGTGCGTACCGCAGATCTGATGGGCCCCGAAGGCGGCACGCCGGTCAGCACCGCGCAAATGGGCGATGCGGTGATTGCGGCTTTGGATGCCAGCCTGTAACCCGCCCCGTCAGGATTGAAGAAAACGACGCGCCCGTGACGGTCACGGGCGCGTTTTTGTTACATAAGACCGCCACAAGGCAGATATGAACCAGCCCTCTCACCCCTTGAAAGGCGCGCTTTTGGCGCTTGCGTCTTTTTGCGCTTATGCCTGTTCGGATGTGTCGATCAAGGCACTGGGCCATGGGATGAACTCGTTCCAAGTCATGTTTTTTTCGGCGCTTTGCACCGTGCCCTTCATTCTGGGCCAAATGTTCTGGCAAGACCGCCGCCCCAGCCTGCGCCCGAACTTGCCGGGGCTTACGGTGATACGCGTGCTGATCTCGCTGCTTGGCGGCTGGTTTGTCATCTACACCTTCACCCACCTGCCCTTGGCGCAGTGCTATGCCATCTTCTTTACCATGCCTTTGATGATCACGCTTCTCGCTTGGCCCTTATTGGGAGAGCCGGTTGACCCCCTCCGCGGGGCGATCATTCTGGCGGGCTTTGGCGGCGTGCTGATCGCTTTGCAGCCCGGAACGACCCAATTTCAACTGGCGCATCTGACGGCCATTCTGGGGGCAGTGACCGGGGCACTGAACTCGTTGATTTTTCGCAAAATCGGCCACCGCGAAAAGTCGGGGGTGATTTTGCTGTATCCGGTGCTGGCGCAAGTTTTGGTGGCGGGGCTGATCATGCCCTTTGTCTGGACCCCGCTGACGCTCAGCGATTGGCAGGTGGGGTTGCAGATGGGAGCCTTGGGGCTGGTAGGAGGGTTGTTTATCATCGCCGCTTACCGCACCGCCCCCGCAATTGTCGTGGCCCCCATGCAATACAGCCAGATCGTTTGGGCAAGTATTCTGGGGTATTTGCTGTGGGGCGAAAAACCCAGCTTGGCGTCGACCTTGGGGATTGGCGTGATTGTGGTGGCGGGTCTGGCCCTGTTGGCGGTGGCTGGCCGCTCACGTCCGCAAGACCTGCGCGTCTAACCCCGCATTTCACTTGAAATCTCGAACGTTTGCGGCGAGGGAATGATAACCCGCCCCAACATCAGGTTGCCCATGTCATCCCGCACCTCTACCCTGAACGGGGCTCTTTTGGCGCTGTTGTCTTTCGCCATCTACGCCACCAGCGATGCCATCGTGAAATACATGGGGGCCAGTTACAGCCCGTTCCAGAACATCTTCTTTTCCGGCCTGTTCGGCTTTCCTTTGGTGGCGATCATGCTGATGACCGATAGGTCCGAAGGCAACCTGATCCCGCGCAAACCCGCCATGACGCTGCTGCGATCAGCCTTGGTGGTGGTGAACGCGATTTGCGGGTTTTACGCCTTTGCCACCCTGCCGATGAGCGAGGCTTATCCGATCTTTTTCGCCTCACCCCTGCTGATCACGCTCTTTGCCATTCCCATGCTGGGCGAGCGTGTGGGCCTTCACCGTGGCCTTGCGATTGTGGTGGGGCTTTTGGGCGTGTTGGTCGTGCTGCGGCCGGGGCAGTCGCATTTGGGGTTGGGGCATTTGGCGGCGATTGCAGCGGCGGTGATTTTTGCGGTGAACTCGGTCTTGGTGCGCATCACGGGGCAATCGGAACGATCAGTTGTGATCATGCTGTATCCGATGATCGCCAACACTGTGGTGTCGGGCTTGGCGCTTCCCTTTGTCTACCAACCGCTCCCCTTGGCGCATCTGGGCTTGTTGGCCGCAATGGCGACCTTAAGTTTTCTGGGCGGGGTGATTGCGATTGCGGCTTATAGGCGCGCACAGGCGGCGATTGTGGGAACGATGCAATACAGCCAGATCATTTGGGCCTCGATCTTTGGGGCGGTGATCTTTCACGAGAAAAGCGATGTCTGGACGCTGGTCGGCACGGTGATCATCATCGCCTCGGGCATCTACATCGTGCTGCGCGAAGGGACGCCGGCCGTGTCAAACACCAAGCCCGTGACCGAGGCGCGGGCCGAGTTTGACCTTGGCTTGCAACCCCGCTCTAGCGCGTGGCTGAAATTCTTTGACAGCAGCAAGGCCAAGGCTGGCGAACGCAACGACCCCTCGTAAAGCATCGGCCATCGCAGCCCCAAACGCGCGGCCCCCCTTGCAAAGTGACGCACATCAGGCTAACCCCCCAGCCACGGTCGGAGCGTAGCGCAGTCTGGTAGCGCACCTGCTTCGGGAGCAGGGGGTCGGAGGTTCGAATCCTCTCGCTCCGACCAATGATCCCGATTTTCTTTCGCAAGCAACACACAGCGCCCTTTCGGGCGGCGTGTTGCGCGTTGCTATCGGGGCGCGTAAACAGCGCGCGACCCCTGCCAAAAAGGCCTGACCCATGACCGCGAAGAAACCCGTTATTTTGTGCATTCTGGACGGCTGGGGGATTGGCGCCAATCCGGCGGTCTCGGCCCCCGCTCAAGCCCATGTGCCCCATTTCAACCGCCTGTGGCAGACCTGCCCGCATGAAACCCTGACAACTTTTGGCCCCGATGTGGGCCTGCCTACAGGGCAGATGGGCAATTCGGAAGTGGGCCACACCAACATCGGGGCGGGGCGGGTTGTGGCGATGGATTTGGGCGCGATTGATCTGTCGATTGAGGATGGCAGCTTTGCCCAAAACGTCAGTTTGGTGCGCTTTGTGGACAAGCTAAAAGCCTCGGGCGGGACGGCGCATTTGATGGGGGTGATCTCGGACGGAGGGGTGCATGGGCATTTGAACCATGTGCTGGCGGCCGCCCGTGCGATTACGGCACAGGGTGTGCCCGTGGCGTTGCACGCCATCACAGATGGCCGCGATGTCGCGCCCAATTCGGCGGCTGACTTTATTGCGGCCCTGATGGTGTCGCTGCCGCAGGGGGCCAAGGTTGCCACTGTGATCGGCCGCTATTGGGCGATGGACCGCGACACAAGGTGGGAGCGTGTTGCCCGCGCCTTTCAGGCGATGGTCAACGCCCAAGGCGAACACGCCGCCACCCCGCAAGCAGCCGTTGCTATATCTTACGCCAAGGGCGAGATGGACGAGTTTGTGGCCCCCAAGGTGATTGGCGATTACCAAGGGGCAAAGGATGGTGACGGGTATTTCTGCCTGAACTTCCGCTCTGACCGCGCGCGTGAGATTATGGCGGCTTTGGCCGAACCAAACTTTACCAGCTTTGACACGGGCAAACGCCCCGTTTGGGGCGCTTTGCTCGGCATGGTGGAATATTCAGCACTGTCCAGCACCTATCTGGACACGGCCTATCCGAAACGCTTCTTGGCCAATACGATTGGCGAATGGGTGGCCAAACAGGGCAAAACCCAGTTCCGCTTGGCCGAGACAGAGAAATACCCCCATGTCACCTTCTTCTTAAACGGTGGACGCGAAGAGCCCTTTGACGGCGAAGCGCGCTTTATGCCCAAATCGCCCAAGGTGGCGACCTATGATTTGCAGCCTGAAATGTCCTCGGTCGAGGTGGCCGACCAATTGGTGCAGGCGATTGAGACGGGCTATGACCTGATCGTGGTGAACTTTGCCAACCCCGACATGGTGGGCCACACGGGCAGCCTGCCCGCCGCCATTAAGGCGTGCGAGGCGGTGGATATCGGGCTGGGCCGCGCCCTTGCCGCGCTGCAAAAGGCGGGCGGCGCGATGATCGTGACGGCGGACCATGGCAATTGCGAGTTGATGGTCGATCCGGTGACGGGGGGGCCGCACACCTCGCACACAGTTAATCCGGTGCCGGTGATTCTGGTGGGCGGGCCAGCGGGGGCCAAACTGCGCGCAGGCGGGCGGTTGGCCGATCTGGCGCCCACCCTGCTGGCGCTGATGGGTCTTGATCAACCGACCGAGATGACGGGAAAAAGCCTGCTTTTGGCCTGATGCGATGCGCCACTACGCAATTGTGATGCGCCCGATCGGGGCTTTGGTATAAGCAAACACAACAAGACAAGCGGCGCTGGTCGCCCCCCAAGCGGGGCAGACGGGCCGCAAACTGGGAATGGGACGAGGATGAACAAGGTTCTGATGGCCGCTGTTGGCGGTGTTGTGGCTGGGGCGCTGATTGTGACGCAATGGGTCGGCCCCTTGGTGGCCCAAACGGCGGGCAAGGACACCTCAGTTTACCAGCAACTTGACCTGTTCGGTGATGTCTTTGAACGCATCCGCGCACAATATGTCGAAGAGGCCGACAGTAAGAAACTGATCGAGGCCGCGGTGAACGGTATGCTCACCTCGCTTGACCCGCATTCCAGCTATATGAACGCCGAAGATTATGCCGCTATGCAGGTGGAAACCAAGGGCGAGTTTGGTGGCCTTGGCATCGAGGTGACGCAGCAAGATGGCTATGTCAAAGTCGTCTCGCCCATCGACGGCACGCCCGCGGACAAGGCTGGCATCACCTCGGGCGATTTGATCATCAAGGTGGACGGCAAATCCGTCAACGGGCTCACGATGGACCAAGCGGTCGACCTGATGCGCGGGCCGATCGGGTCAGAGATTATCATCACCGTGGTGCGCGAAGGGGTCACAGAGCCTTTCGATGTGTCCATCATCCGCGACACGATCAAGGTCGCCGCCGTCAAAGGCCGCTTGATCGGCACGACGATTGTGGTGCGCATCACCTCTTTCACCGATCAGACTTTCTCGGGGCTGCAAAGCGAACTGAAGAAAGCCGCTGACGCGGCGGGCGGAATGGAAAAAGTTACCGGCGTGGTGCTGGATCTGCGCAACAACCCCGGCGGGTTGTTGATGCAAGCGGTAGATGTATCTGACGCCTTCCTGACCGAGGGCGAGATTGTGTCGACCCGTGGGCGCAACCCGCAAGACAACGAGCGCTTCAACGCCACTGAGGGTGATCTGACCAATGGCAAACCGGTGGTGGTGCTGATCAACGGCGGCTCAGCCTCGGCATCAGAAATCGTGGCGGGCGCGCTGCAAGACCATCACCGCGCCATTGTGGTGGGCACCAAAAGCTTCGGCAAAGGGTCGGTTCAAACGATCATTCCGGTGCGCGGCGAAGGGGCGATGCGGCTGACAACCTCGCGGTATTACACGCCGTCAGGTCGGTCTATCCAAGCCTTGGGGGTTATGCCCGACATCGTGGTTAACCAGCCGCCGGTTGACCCCAACGCCACGCCTGCCGAGGATAAGGCCAAGGATGCCAACCAGATGACATCCGAAGCCGATCTGAACGGGATCTTGTCGAACGATTCGATGACGGATGAGGAAAAGAAGCTGTTGGAAGAAGAACGCGCCCACACGGAAGAAGCATCCAAGCTGCGCGACGACGATTTCCAACTGGCCTATGCCATCGACATTCTGCGTGGTCTGGCCGCAGTAGCCCCCCAGCAATGACCGACCTGCCCTATCGCCCCTGCGTTGGCGTGACACTGATCAACCCTTCGGGGTTGATCTTTGCCGGCCGCCGTCTGGATGGCGCGCCTGATGCGTGGCAAATGCCACAAGGCGGCATTGATGACGGCGAAAAGCCCCGCGCTGCCGCCCTGCGCGAATTGGCCGAGGAAACGGGTGTGACGGCCGACTTGGTAACCTTTCTCGACAAGACATCCGACTGGCTGACCTATGACCTGCCGCCCGAATTGCTGGGCAAGGTCTGGGGCGGCAAGTTCAAAGGGCAAAAGCAAAAGTGGTATCTGTATCGCTTTAATGGGCGCGACGATCAGGTTAACATCGTGCAGCCGCATCAGGAATTCGGCGAATGGCGCTGGATTGCAGCCGACCAAATGCTGGCCGCCATCGTGCCCTTTAAACGCGCGGTCTATGAACAGGTGATCACAGCCTTTCGCAGCCATTTGGCCTAAGCGCTGGGCCGCAGGCCAAGGGCCTTGCGCCAATAGTCTGGCGTGGCGATTTGGGGAAAGCGGCGGCGATAATGCGCCCTAAGCCTGCCGTGCTGCACCAAGGTGCGCAGCGAGAGACCAAGTACGCGCACCAACAGCCAAACGGCCCTTGGCGTGTTGCAGCGCGTGACATAGGCCTTATCGCCCGCCACATTCAAAAATGTCAGTTGAACCGCGCCCCAAACCGCATCGCTGAATCCACGCTCGGCAGCGGGAATAACCCGCTTGGCCCCCCATCGCCCGAAAAAGGGCAAGGCATGGCCGTTGAGGGAAAACGGATAAAACAGGCGGCGGACGATCTTGTTCGTGCCTAGGAAGCCTTCGCGCTGATCCAGATGAAAGTTGGTCAGCGGTTGCCAAACCTCAGCCTTGGTCAAAACCTTGATGGCCGCGCGCGCGGGTGCTGCATCTGGGTGAGTGGCAAAGTAATCGGGGCCTTTCAGCACATCCCCCCAAGCCAGCAGAACCGCTTCGATGGTTTCATACTGAAACTTAACGACATTGCGCCGCACAAAAGCCAAACCAATGGCTATCAGCCCAAACGGACTGGTCGCCATCTTTGGCAGGGCAAGGTGATGCACCATGTGGCTGCGCAGATCGAGATACCACGTCAGAGGCGTCTCTTTATCGACAAAACTTTCGGCAAAGGCCACGACGCCATTCAGTGTGGTGATTGCAAAATCATTGGCCAATGAGAAATTCACATCATCGCCGCGCACAAAAAACGGAAAAGGATAGGTGCGGGCATGGGCCACGGGAAAGGCAAAGAACCACCAACCGCCGTAAAGCTTGGGCGGGCGGGCGAGGGCACTTTTCTGTTCCATCTGAAATAGGGCGTCAAAGTGGCGCAGATCGGTGCCGCGAAACTGAGGGCGGCATTTGTGGTCAAAGACCGCGCCATTTTCAGCCATCAGCGCCCGCTGGCTGGTGTGGATCAAAGCGCCGGCGATGGCGGCCCTGTCATCCTTGGCTAAGGCGAGAAAAGCAAAGGTGCGGTGCAACGCCTCGGTCGGGATGGCAGCGTCGTCATCCATAAAGAGCACATGGGAAAAGCCCTCTGCTGTGGCTTGCAGCAAGCCACGGGTAAAGCCGCCCGCGCCGCCCAGATTGGCATTGGCAAAGCGGCGGATTTTGGGGTGTGGGGCGATCTGGGCACTGTCAGCGTTGTCGATGATAAGGCAGTCCATCTGCGCGCCAAACTCTGCCAGATCAAGGTATTGCGCCAAGCGATGCGCGGTGGCCTGAACTTGGGTCTCACGGCAAAAGGTTGTGATCACAATCGCCAAGCGCAAACCGTTGTTGGGCTTCGCTTGGGTCATATAGCGCGCCGCTTTCAAACTGGCGTTGGGGGCAATGGCACGGACCTCAAAGGTGATCAAGCCCAGCGCCTCATTGTCACTGTAATGCGATAGGTCGAGCCGGATTTCGTCGGTCAAAGTCAAGTCGACAACGGTGCTGACCAATACCTCGTGATAGGTGCCAGACAGGGCGTGCAGAACGGTCACCTCGACCCGACCTAGGCCGATTAGGCCCAACCACAGGCCCTGCAAGCTGCAGGATCTGTGCCATTTGGCGATGGATAGGGCGTTGAAATAGGTGTCAAACTTGACCACGGCATCTTGTGCGATCCGGTAAGCGCCCAACTCGCGGTCATGGACCACGTTGCCGTGGGCATGCACAAACATATGCGGCTCAAGGCACAGGTGTTTTTCGGGAAAGCTGAGGTTTTGCAGCGTCATCCACGGGCCAAGCAGAGGCGGGCGAAATGCATCTTTCATGCCACCCTCTTGGCCGACTGGCCCCTACCAAAGCGGCGGGTTGGCCGCTTTACGTTATCCATCGCGGCTCAAGGAACGGGCAAGCGCGCGCACTTGCGCGATGTCACGGTTCGCGTGCCCCCACAGCGCATCTTTCACCGCTAAGTTTAGCAGCGTGAGATAGGCGGCACGGTCAGACCCGGCATGGCGCGCACGTCTGCGCCATTTAAACAAGGTCAGTGCCAAGACCGGCCAAAACAGCACAGGGCCCGCGACCATGCGGTAGGCGCGCAAAGCGTTGCGGTAGTTATAATACACCTTCCAAAGCGGCCGATGGATGCCACTGCCATCGACGGGATAAGTTGTGCAATCATGTTCAAAGCGCAACTCAGGCAAAAAGCCGATGCGCCCGCCCCGCTGCGTAAGGCGCAGGGTGTACATGACATCATCAGCATACAAAAACAGTTCGCCATCGGGATATCCTGCGCGTGCCAAGCCTTGGCGCGACAAGAACAGGCCCACAAATGATGACGCATCAACCTGTACGGGGGCAGTGGCGGCATAGTCTGCATCGCGCAAATGAAATCCGCTGCGCCCCTGACCAACGGCCGTGCGGATGAAATCCGCCACGTGCCAAAACGGATTGCGCGAGGGGCGGTTCATTTCGCAAATGCGCCCGTCAGGATAAAATACCCCAGAGGCAATGGCGTCATAACCCGCGCCCATCAACTGTTCAGACTGGTCCTGAAAGCGCGCGAAGGTGCCGCTTTCAGGACGAGAATCGTCATCCATCAGCACACACCACTCAGGATCAAACCACGCCACCATGGCGCGCAACCCGGCTTCAAACCCGCCCGCCCCGCCCATGTTGCGCGGCAAATTGATCACATGCAGGCGTGGATCGGTGATGGTCAAAAGCATCGCAGTGGTGCCATCGGTCGAGGCATTGTTGACCACGACAATCACATCGACCTGTTCGGCGAGCAGTCGGTCAAGCGTTTGGCGCAACTGGGCTTTGCGGTTGTGCGTGACAACCAAAGCCGACAGCCCAACTGGGACCGGCACGCTTCGGGTTTCAAGAAAAAGCAGATTGCGTGAAAAATCATTCATATCGGGCGAACCATAAAGGCGGGCATCGTCTGGCCCGTGGCGGTTAAGGCTGCAAAGTGTTGGGCGGTGTCTATCGCCTCACGGATGGTGATATCCATGTCTTGGTAGCGGTAGGTGCCCAAGCGGCCGATGAAGGTCACACCGCGCTCGCGCTCGGCGCGGGTGACATATTGGCGAAGCAAGGCTTGTTCTTGCGTTAGTCTAATCGGGTAATAGGGCGTGTCATCTGGCCCGCAGGGGCGCGACACCTCGCGCGCGAGGACAGAGGCGTCGTGGCTTTCCCATGGCGCGAAATGTTTATGTTCGGTGATGCGCGTCCAAGGCACGTCAGGCGACGGGTAATTCATCACAGCACAGCCCTGATAGTCGCCCTGATGGATGACGTGTTCAAAATCAAGCGTTCGATAGCCTAGGCGGCCAAGGTCATAGTCAAACCAGCCATCAAGGGGGCCAGAATAGAAGACATGATCAAACCCCGCCGCCTGCGCGCGGGTGAAAGCAGTGTTTAAGTGCAGGGTGATCGCAGGGTGATCCAGCATCCGCGTGACCATCGCGGTGTACCCCTGTTCTGGCATGCCCTGAAAAGTGTGGAAGAAGTAATTGTCATCATAGGTGAACCGCACCGGCAAGCGTTTCAGGATGGATGCGGGAAGCTGCTTTGGGTCAACACCCCACTGCTTTTGCGTGTAGAATTTAAAAAACGCCTCGTACAAATGCGGGCCGATCAGGCTGAGGGCTTGCTCTTCAAAGTTTTGCGGAGTTGCAAGCGAAGCATCGGCCTGCGCGGCCAAGAAATCCCGCGCCTGTTGTGGGGAAAGGGCTTTGCCAAAGAACTGGTTGATCGTGTGCAGATTGACGGGCAGCGCATAAACTTGGCCGGCAACCGTGGTTTTGACCCTGTGGTGGAAGGGTTTGAAGGTTACGTAGCGGTTCACATAGGCCCACACCTTGGCATCGTCCGTATGGAAGATATGGGGGCCGTAGACATGCATCAGAACCCCAGTGGCCGCATCCCGCGCGGTGTGACAGTTGCCCGCCACATGGTTGCGCTGGTCTAGCACGGTCACCTTATGCCCCAGTTCTGCCAGCTGCCGCGCCATCACCGCTCCAGACAAACCCGCGCCCACGATCAGAACGCCAGAGGTCATTGAATGCTCTCTTCAGGGTGAGCATTTGCCCATGCCGACCGTGATAAGCCGCCTTGATTAAGAAAGCGTGTGGGAGATGTGGTGGTGAAGCGGCCCAAAACAGGGGTGTCTTTGGCACAGGACAAAGGGGTCATTTTGAAACAATCCGCAGGAAAACCATCGAAAGGGCTAAATTTGCGATAAGTGTTAACTTTAATTTAACTTAGGTTGCCACACTTACGCACCCGTGAAAAGTGTTTTCGCACGGGTTAACAAAGCGCCTGTCGGCCCGTAAAGCCTTGGCATAACCCTCGCCTGTAGGCGTTCTTCCTAGTTCAACCGTTGGCGGGTGCCATCTAGAATATCGCGCACCATCGGAATGACTTTTTCGCCATAAAGTTGCAGACAATCGATCAGCTGTCCGTGTGGAATGGGGCCTGTGGTGTATTTCATATCAAACCGCGCCAGCCCCAGATCGGCCATCGTGGCCGCAATTTTGCGCGCCACGGTGACCGGAGAGCCTATGTACAACGACCCTTCCTCTACCTCGGCCACGAATCGGGCTTTGGTTGTGGGCGGCCAACCGCGTTCTCGCCCGATGCGGCCGAACATATCCTGATAGGCGGGCCAAGCAATTTCGCGGGCCTGCTCGTCTGTCTTGGCAATGAAGCCCGGCGAATGCACACCCACCGGACGCAAAGGCTTGTCCAACTGGGCGCAGGCACGCTTATACAGGTCGATATAGGGAAGAAATCGGCGCGGATCGCCGCCGATGATGGCCAGCATCAGGCGCAGGTCTTGCCGCACCACGCGCACCAGCGATTCGGGGCTGCCGCCGACGCCGACCCAAACCGTCATACCCTGCGGGCCCAAGGGTGGCTGAATACGCGCACGCTCTAACCCCGTGCGGGTCTGGCCCTGCCACGAGACTTCCTGATCGCGCACAAGCTTTGCAAAGAGATCAAGCTTTTCTTCAAAGAGCAGGTCGTAGTCTTTGGTGTCATAGCCAAAGAGCGGATAGCTTTCGGTAAAGCTGCCTCGCCCGACAATCGCCTCGGCCCGCCCGTTGGAAACGGCGTTTAGGGTGGAAAACCGCTGAAAGGCCCGCACGGGATCGTCCGAGGATAAAACCGTCACCGCCGTGCCCAGCCGAATGCGCGTGGTGCGCCCAGCAATGGCTGCCAGCACAATTTCAGGGGCGGAAATGGCAAAGTCAGGGCGGTGATGTTCGCCCAGACCGATAAAGTCGATGCCAACCTGATCGGCCAACACCGCCTCTTCCACGACATCGCGCAAAACCTGATCAGGCCGCTTCAGTGCGCCATCCGCCCCCAGCGATATATCGCCAAAGGTATCGATCCCAAGTTCCACCATACGCAATCCTCCGCTTCGGCAACGACCCTATCGGCAATTGTGCCTGCAGGAAATGGCGCATAGCGGCAGAGGACCTGCGCGAAAATGTGGGATAGGATTGGCCCAAATGCGGCAGATCTGTTCGAACGCATGACCCTTAAAAAGCAAGTGGCGCCAAAGGGTCTATCCTTTGACGCCACTCGTATATTTGGTGAGCCGGTCGGGATCCGAACCCGAGACCTACTGATTAAAAGTCAGTTGCTCTACCAGCTGAGCTACCGGCCCACTGCGGCGCTGACTAAGGAAAGCTGAGGGGGACGTCAACCCTTAATCAGCAGGGAAAACGTGTGGATTGTGACAGTTACAACCCACACCGCCCTGTTGGCCCTTGAAACACTGGCAAAACCTTAAGCTGAAGCGTATATCGCGGCCATGAACACAACAAGACCCCCCGCCGCGCTGGCCTTTATGAAGATGCAAGGGGCTGGCAATGATTTTGTGGTGATCGACTCGCGCGGGCGCGAGGCGGTGGTGACGCATGGGCTGGCGCGGGCCTTGGGCGACAGGCATCGCGGCGTGGGGTTTGACCAGTTGGCAGAAATTCGCAGCAGCGAAGTGGCTGATTTTGCGTTGGATTTCTGGAACAGCGATGGCAGCCGTGCCGGGGCCTGTGGCAATGCCACGCGCTGTGTGTCGGATTATGTCATGCGGGGTGCTGCGCGTGCCTCGGTTGATCTGGTGACAGACCGCGGGCATCTGCGGGCCGAACGGGTGGATGGCAGCGTTTGGGTGAACATGGGTGCGCCGCAATTGATGTGGGGCGAGGTGCCCTTGGCATCGGCAGTTGACACATTGCACCTGCCGCTTGCCGGTGACCCTGCAGCGGTGGGCATGGGCAACCCACATTGTGTGCATTTTGTTGCCGATGCAGAAGCGGTCGATCTTGCGGGACTTGGCCCTGCCATCGAACACAACGCCCTCTTCCCCCAGCGCACCAATGTTGAATTTGCGGCCCTGCTCGGCACCGATCACCTGCGGATGCGCGTGTGGGAACGCGGGGCGGGCATCACCCTGGCTTGCGGGTCTGGCGCTTGTGCGACGGCGGTGGCTGCCCATCTGCGCGGCCTGACGGGGCGCAAGGTGCGGCTGGATATGGACGGCGGTGTGCTGTGGGTGGATTGGCGCGACGATGGCGTGTGGCTGACCGGCCCGGTGGCCCATGTGTTTGACGGCGTTGTGTCGGCCGAGTTTCTGGCGGCCCACACATGACCCTACCCTTTGCCAAGCCCCCCATCTTTGCAACACTGGGCTGTAGGCTGAACGCCTATGAATCCGAAGCGATGAAAGAGCTGGCGGCGTCTGCCGGCCTATCGGGTGCTGTGATTGTGAACACCTGTGCGGTAACCGCAGAAGCGGTGCGCAAAGCCAAGCAGGAAATCCGCCGGCTTGCCCGCGAAAACCCGGGTGCGGCGGTGATTGTCACGGGATGTGCGGCCCAGACAGAGCCTGAGACATTCGCAGAAATGCCCGAAGTCACACGGGTGATCGGCAATCATGAAAAGATGCAGGCCGATACATGGATGGGCCTAACCGATAGCCTGAGATTACCTGACCTGATTGGTCTGACTGAGAAGGTTCAGGTCGATGATATTATGTCGGTGCGCGAAACAGCAGGGCATTTGATTGACGGTTTTGGCCGCCAACGCGCCTATGTTCAGGTGCAAAATGGCTGCGACCATCGCTGCACGTTTTGCATCATTCCATTTGGGCGGGGCAACTCGCGCTCGGTGCCTGCAGGCGTTGTCGTTGAACAAGTTAAGCGCTTGGTTGATAAAGGCTTCGCAGAAGTTGTTCTGACAGGCGTTGACCTGACCTCTTGGGGTGCAGACCTGCCCGGCGCGCCGCATTTGGGCGATTTGGTGCTGCAGCTTTTGCGATTGACAGACATCGCCCGTTTGCGAATTTCTTCAATTGACTCAATCGAGGCTGATCCTGCCTTGATGGAAGCCATTGCCACCGAACCCCGCCTGATGCCACACTTGCATTTAAGCCTGCAGGCGGGCGATGACATGATTTTAAAGCGCATGAAACGGCGGCATTTGCGTGAGGATTCCATTCGCTTCTGCGAGGAAACCCGTGCTCTGCGGCCCAATATGGTGTTTGGCGCCGATTTGATTGCGGGCTTTCCGACTGAAACCGAAGAGATGTTCGGTAATTCTTTAAAACTGATCGAAGACTGCGGCCTTACCTTCTTGCACGTCTTCCCCTTTAGCCCGCGCAAGGGCACACCGGCCGCCCGTATGCCGCAGGTGAAAGAGCACGAGATCAAGGCCCGCGCCGCCCGTTTGCGCGCAGCAGGCGCCCTTGCGCTGGAACGTCATCTTGCAGCCCAAATGGGGCAGATGCATCAGGTGTTGATGGAAACACCCCGCATGGGGCGAACTGGGCAGTTTGCCGAGGTGGCTTTCACCGCAGACCATGTGGAAGGTCGTGTGATTTCAGCGCAGATCACGGGCCACCAAGGCGGCCAATTGTTGGCGAAAGCGCTATAATCAGAACTGCCTGATTGTATCGCCCGGCTGAAGGGTCGGGAACAATTCAACCACCTCCGGCCCCAGATCCGCGGTTTGATTGCGGGCCGCGATGATTTGGGCGGCGCGTTGGCCAATCTCGCGCCGGCAGGCATCCATTGTGGCCAAGCGGCGCGGCAAACCATCAAGCAGTTCCACCCCGTTAAAGCCCGCCAAGCCCACTTTGCCCGGCACATCGATGCCTTGATCTAGGCAATACAACAGCCCGCCCGCCCCGATCATGTCGTTGGAGTAATATAGAAAATCAACATCGGGGCTGCGGCGCAAAATCGCGGCTGTCATCTCGCGCCCTTTTAGCAGGGCCGATCCACCATCGTAAAACTCACGATCGACCAAGGCCAAACCGTTGCGGCGCAGCGCTTCCTCGAAACCCTCCAGACGTTTCTTGGCACGGAAGTCATTGGGCATTTGCGTGCCCATAAACGCGATCCGCCGATACCCCGAGGCGATGATCGCCTCAGCCATCTGCCGTCCGGCGCGGCGGTGCGAAATGCCCACAGCACTGTCAACGGCCTGCCCATCTATATCCATAATCTCAACAATCGGGATACCGGCCTGCGCCATCATAGAGCGTGCGGCGGCGGTATGTTCCAACCCCGCGATGATCACGCCCGAGGGTCGCCAGCTGAGCATTTCATACAGCACCGCTTCTTCGCGGTCGGGCAAATAGTTCGTCACCCCCACCACGGGTTGCAAACCGGTATGGTCCAGCACAGAAGAAATGCCCGTCATCACTTCCGGGAAAACCATGTTCGACATCGACGGGATGATCACCCCCACCAAGTTCACCCTTTGGCTGGCCAAGGCCCCTGCGATCTTATTGGGCACATAGCCCAAGGCGCGACTGGCTTGCAGCACCCGTTCGCGCGTGGCGGCCGACACATCGCCCCGATTGCGCAGCACGCGGCTGACCGTCATTTCACTGACGCCAGAGGCTTCAGAAACATCGCGCAGCGTCAAGGCGCGCCGTGGTTCGGTGGATGTGGGCTGTGTCAAACCGTGTCCCTTCGTTTCGGGAATGGTATCGTTAAATCTTTTGCTTGTCCAAGCCGCGATTTCGCGTTATGTTACCGCTAACGGAACCCGATAAGGGTTTCGCCAAAATCCAGCGCGGCCTGCAAGCTCTCAACCCAGACGCAATGGACCCAAGGGGGAGTGGTGGGCCAAATTCACTCCCCCTTTTCTTTTCCCCGCCAAGTTTCGCCAAATCCGTTGCATAACAAGGGTTTTTCGGCGACAAGCCGCACAGGTCTTTGGCCTCGTAGCTCAGGGGATAGAGCGGCCGCCTCCTAAGCGGCAGGTCGATGGTTCGAATCCATCCGGGGTCACCAGACCAAAAAGGGGGCCGCAGCCCCCTTTGATAGCCAATTTCACCCACGCTCAGATATCCAGATGTTCCACGTTCAGCGCGTTGGCCTGAATGAATTCGCGTCGTGGTTCAACAACATCGCCCATCAGTTTGGTGAATATGTCGTCGGCTTCGGCCAGATCATTGACCTTTACCTGCAACAAAGTCCGCGCTTCGGGGTCAAGGGTGGTTTCCCACAACTGGCCAGGGTTCATTTCGCCCAAGCCCTTGTAGCGTTGCAGCGACAGGCCTTTTTCGCCCTCGGCCAGCACCGATTTCAACAGATCGACGGGGCCAAGCACCGGCTGATCACGGTCTTTGCGCACCAAACGGCCGGCATCGCGGTAAACATCGCGGTCGCGCTTGGCAATGACAGCCAAGCGCCGCGCCTCACCCGAGCGCAAGACAGCGCCGTCCAGCGTGCGCAACTCTTCCACACCGCGCAGAATGCGCGACAGGCGGATACCGTGGTCTTGCGTGATGCGGCCGACCCATGAGCGTTCGAATTCCGGCGCCACGGTGTTCAGACGGCGCGCGACCTGATCGGCCACCGCTTGCAAATCCCCCTCAGATGCGCCGGGGTCAAACGCCCCCGCTAGGGCCGCCTGTTCCAGAATAGCGCGCGGATAATGGGTTGGGAAAGCATCCAGCACACGGCGGAAGGCGCGGGCACCTTCGATCACGCGCACCAGATCGTTGCCCGCGATTTCGGTGCCGTCGGCCATGCGCAAAATCGCCCCTTCGACACCCATTTCGATCAGGTAATCGTCCAGCGCCACTTGGTCTTTCAGATAAACCTCAGACTTGCCACGCGCCACTTTGTACAGCGGCGGCTGCGCGATATACAAATACCCGCCCTCGATCAGTTCCGGCATCTGGCGGAAGAAAAAGGTCAAAAGCAGCGTGCGGATATGCGCGCCGTCCACGTCGGCGTCGGTCATGATGACGACTTTGTGGTAGCGTAACTTTTTGATATCAAACTCATCTCTGCCAATGCCGGTGCCAAGCGCCGTGATCAGCGTGCCGATCTCTTGGCTACCCAGCATCCTGTCAAACCGCGCACGTTCCACGTTCAAGATCTTGCCCTTCAGCGGCAAAACCGCCTGATTGGCCCGCGAACGGCCCTGCTTGGCCGACCCACCGGCCGAGTCCCCCTCGACCAGAAACAATTCTGATTTTGCAGGATCGCGTTCTTGGCAATCGGCCAGTTTTCCAGGCAGGCTGGCGATATCGAGCGCGGTCTTGCGCCGTGTCAGATCACGGGCTTTGCGGGCGGCTTCGCGGGCAAGGGCGGCTTCAATGATCTTGCCCACAATGATGCGGGCGGCTGCGGGGTTTTCCTCAAACCACTCACCCAGTTTTTCGTTCACCAAGTTTTCAACCGCAGGACGAACCTCAGACGACACCAGCTTGTCTTTGGTCTGACTGGAAAACTTTGGATCGGGCACTTTCACCGACAAAACACAGGTTAGGCCTTCGCGCGCATCATCGCCGGTGAAGTCGATCTTTTCCTTCTTCGCAATGCCAGAGCTTTGCGCATAAGCGTTGATCGTGCGGGTTAGCGCACCACGGAACCCTGCCAAATGCGTGCCGCCATCGCGCTGCGGAATGTTGTTTGTGAACGGCAATACGTTTTCATGGTAGCTGTCGTTCCACCACATCGCCACTTCCACGCCAATGCCGTTCTTTTCGCCGATCATATAGATCGGGTCGGGCATCACAGGGGCCTTAGAGCGGTCGATATATTTGACAAACTCGCGCACACCGCCGTCGTAATACATCTCGGTCCGCAGGGCTTCTGCGGGGCGCTCATCTTCCAGCACAATTTTCACGCCAGAGTTCAGGAACGCCAATTCGCGCAAGCGCACTTCCAGCGTCTTGAATTGGAATTCCAGGTTGGAAAATGTGCCTTCCGGCACATTGGTCTTGGCACTCGCCAAAAAGCGCACCTGCGTGCCCTTTTGGCCAGGTGCTGGGCCCACCGCATAGACATGCACAGTGCAATCGCCATGCTCAAAGCGCGCGCGGTATTCGGTATCGTTGCGCCAGACGGTCAATTCCAGCCATTCCGAAAGAGCGTTGACGACTGAAACCCCCACGCCGTGCAAACCACCCGAGACTTTATAGGCATTGCCGGATTCGTCGGTGTTGTTGAATTTACCACCCGCATGAAGCTGGGTCATGATCACTTCGGCAGCCGAAACGCCCTCTTCCTCATGCATATCCACGGGGATGCCGCGCCCATTGTCGCGCACCGAAACCGAACTGTCAGCGTGGATTTTCACGCTAACTTCGGTAGCGTGTCCAGCCAAGGCTTCGTCGATGCCGTTATCGACGACTTCATACACCATATGGTGCAGACCCGACCCGTCATCGGTGTCGCCAATATACATCCCAGGGCGCTTGCGAACAGCGTCTAACCCCTTGAGAACTTTGATAGAACTTGCGCCGTAGCTTTCGGTGATCTTGGGCTCTTCAGCCATGTGCAGTGCACCCCTGTGTAACAACGCAATTTATACTGTCCTTTGAGGGGATTGTCACGCCTTCGACACAATATTTAGCGGTTAAGCCAAGGGAATAGCGCAAGCCACAAGGATCAGCAGGCCGCCAGAAATTCGGTTCAGCATCTGCACACGCGCGGGGTTCAACAAAAGGACGCGCGCGCGGTCTAAAAACAGCGCAAGGCCAAGGTTGCCCACCAAGGGCACGGCGACGGATACGGCCAAGATGCTTGCGATATCGACAGTCGTCAGGCGCGACAAGTCGCCAAAAAAGGCGGGGAGAACGGTCATGTAGAACAAGATAGCCTTGGGGTTGCCCACCACCGCCGCAACCCCCGTCATAAGTCCCGCAAGTTGCCCAGGACGGGTCAGTTTGCTATCGGCAGACATCAGCGTGCCCGATTTAGCAATCAGCAAGGCGCCCATAACTGCAAAGGTCGCTGCAGCAATCCAGCGCAAGATCTGCAGCGCTTCGCCATAGACCGACAAAACCCAGCCCATGCCGAAAATCGCAAGCGCGGGCCACAAAAGATCACCCAGCGTCACCCCCAAAGCCAAGGGCCATGCCGCAGCAAAACCGCCCGATAAGGCACGCGCCAGCAGCGCCACCCAAACGGGGCCCGGCACGGCCCAAAGCCCTGCCATTCCCAAGGCATAAAGTCCCAATTCAGCGGCGGTCAGGGTCATCTAACCAGCATCTTTTTGGCGCAGATTTCTACGTTAACGAACGCCCATTCTGAAATGCGTTCGTTAATCATCTGCCAAAATCCTGCTTTCGCCGCCCGCTTCCGTTACAGTCAGGTTTTGCGCCCGCGCGCCAAGGCTGTCAAACAGCCCTGGTTCAGTTCCCGTCAAGATCGCCTGCGCGCCAAGGCTGCAAATCTCGTCATACAAAGCGCCGCGCCGTGCGGCATCCAAATGGGCTGCCACTTCGTCAAACAACAGCACCGGCGGCTGGCCCAAATCTTGCGCCAAGGCGCGGGCGTTGGCCAAGATCAGGCTGATCAGCAGGGCCTTTTGCTCTCCCGTAGAACATTGATCGGCAGGTTGAGCTTTGGCCCGATAAACCGCCTGCAAATCGGTGCGATGGGGGCCCACCAAGGTCCGCCCCGCCGCCATATCGCGCCGCCGTCCTTGGGAAAGGGCTAGAGCAAGATCGTCCGTCTCTTCGCCCTCAGGGGCCACCAATGCCAGATCAGCCTGCGGAAAGGCCGTATCCACGCCCTGCTGGGCCAATACCAACCGCGCCAAGGCGGCATGACGGTTTGCCATAATTTGCCCCCCCGCCTCGGCCATCTGCGCCTCTAGCGCTGCATACCAATGCGGGTCGCTGGCGCCTTCTTTCATCAGACGGTTGCGGTCGCGCATGGCCTTTTCATAGGCCAAAGACGCCTCAGCATGGTCTGGCGTAAAGCTAAGTGTCATGCGGTCTAAAAACCGCCGTCGCCCTTCGGCCCCTTCGATCCACAGGCGATCCATCGCGGGCACCAGCCACAGAATGCGCAGAATGCGGCCCAAGGCGGTTTGGCTGGTGGCCTTATCGTCAATGCGCACCTCGCGCGGGCCACCGCCTTCGGCCCAGGTTTCCACCTTATGCGACGATCCGCCAAGGCCGCGCACCTCGGCCTGAACCTTCCACCCAATCGAAACGGGCAAGCGCGCCAAATCTCCACTCGCGGCGCGGCGCAGACCGCGCCCCGGCGAGAGAAGAGAAATCGCTTCCAAAATGTTGGTTTTTCCCGCCCCGTTCGGCCCCGAAATCGCCACGGGCCGCCCATCAAACACCACACCCCCCGCGCGGTGGCTGCGGAATTGCGACAAGGTCAGCGCTGTGATGGAAAGACCACTCACCCGCTTACCCTTTCATTCGTGTCCAAATATCCCCAAGGTCCGGAGGCAGCGCCTCCGGTTGTCACACGCGCATCGGCATGACGACATAGGTGGCCGACATATCGTTGCCTTCGCGCATCAGGGTTGGGTCGCCCGACGTGTTGAACAAGAAGACCGCGTTTTCACGATCAACTTGGCCCGCAATTTCCAACAAATACTTGGCATTAAAGCCAATTTCTAAGCGTTCGGCATCATAGGCCACGGCCAGTTCTTCCTCAGCCGCGCCCGAATCTGGCGCGTTGACGGACAGAATCAGGCGATCATCCTCCAGCGTCAGCTTCACCGCGCGCGAGCGTTCAGAAGACACGGTTGCCACACGATCCACCGCTTTGGCAAACTCGGCAGCGTCCACTTCCAGACGGCGGGTGTTGCCAGTTGGGATCACGCGAGAATAATCGGGGAAGGTGCCATCGATGACCTTAGAAGTCAGGCTGACACCCGGTGTGGCAAAGCGGATCTTGGTTTCAGAAACCGAAACAGCAATCTGCGCATCGTCATCATCCAGCAGTTTGCGCAACTCGCCCACGGTTTTGCGCGGCACGATCACGCCGGGCATTCCGGCGGCGTTTTCGGGCAAAGCGGCGTCAATCTGCGCCAAGCGGTGGCCGTCGGTCGCCACACAGCGCAGCACCGGGCCGTCAGCAGATTTGGCGACGTGCATATAGACGCCGTTCAGGTAATATCTTGTTTCTTCAGTGGAAATGGCGAACTTCGCCTTGTCAAACAAGCGGCGCAACACCCCTGCTGGGGCGGCGAAATTGCTGGTGTATTCCGAGGTCGCCATGACGGGGAAATCCTCGCGCGGCAAGGTTGCCAGCGAAAACGTCGACCGCCCCGCCGCAATCGCCAAACGGCCAGCGGCGGCATCATCAATCAGGCTGACCAGCGCGCCATCGGGCAATTTGCGCACGATCTCGTGCAGCATCACTGCCGACACCGTGGTGGACCCTGCGCGTTCCACCATAGCAGGGGCGCGGTCGACCACTTCGATGTCAAGATCGGTGGCACGGAAGCTGACGGTGTTGCCCTCTGCCTCGATCAACACGTTGGCAAGGATTGGAATGGTGTTGCGGCGTTCGACCACCGACTGCGCCTGCGCCAGCGCCTTAAGAAGTGCTGCGCGTTCGATCGAGAGTTTCATGTTCCCATCCCTTTGTCTTGGTCTTGCCGCATAGATAGCGCGGGGCCTTGACCCTATCGCGTTTGGTATATTTCACAAGGGGCTGGTTCAACAGCCACCAAAATCCCTTAGAAGGCTATCCTTCCGCCCTGAATTGCCGCACCAACGAATCAGGCCTGCAGCAGACGCTTTAGCAGTTGCATATCGTCGGAAAGCTGGCTGTCGGTCGTCATCAGCTCTTCGATCTTTTTCACGCCGTGCATGATCGTGGTGTGATCACGCCCACCAAAGCGCCGCCCAATTTCCGGCAAGCTGCGCGAAGTAAGCTGCTTGGCCAGATACATCGCCATTTGCCGGGGCCGCGCGATGGTGCGCAACCGCTTCGGTCCGATCATATCGCTGAGGCGGATATTGTAATGTTCGGCCACTTTGCGCTGGATCTCTTCGATCGTCAGCTTGCGGTCCGACGCGCGCAGGATATCGGCCAAGCAATCTTGCGCCAGTTCCAGCGTAATCTCGCGGCCCACCAAAGAGGCAAAGGCGAACAGGCGGGTCAAAGCGCCTTCCAAAACGCGGACGTTGGTGGTGATGCGGTGGGCCAAAAACTCTAGCACGGCCGAGGCGATTTGCAGGCCTTGGTATTGGGCGCGGTAATGTTCGGCCTTGGTCTGCAAGATGCCCAACCGCAGTTCGTAATCGGTCGGGTGCAGGTCAACGACCAACCCGCATTGCATGCGCGACTTGATGCGTTCTTCCAGATCTTTGATCTCGCCCGGCGCGCGGTCGGCCGAGATGACGATCTGTTTGTTCTGGTCAACCAAGGCGTTGAACGTGTGAAAGAATTCCTCTTGGGTGGAATCTTTGCCTGCGATGAATTGCACGTCATCCACCATCAGCACATCGACCGAGCGGAAAATTTCCTTGAAATCCATGATCTGGCGTTCGCGCAGGGCTTGCACAAAGCGGTACATGAACTGTTCGGCGGACAGATACAGCACGCGCAGATCGGGCTGGAGCAGCGTTAGCTCATGCGCGATGGCGTGCATCAGGTGGGTTTTGCCCAAACCAACGCCGCCATAAAGAAACAGGGGGTTGAAGGTTACAGGCCCGCCTTCTGCCACACGGCGGGCGGCGGCATGGGCCAGTTCGTTGGGCTTACCCACCACAAAGGTGTCAAAGGTAAAACGGGCATCCAAAGGCGCGCCGGGCAATTCTTCGTCCACAGGGCGGGACGGGCGCGACAGCGGGCGGGCAAGGGTTTTCTTCACCTCGGCCTTGGGGGCGGGCGCATCGCGGCCAACGGCAAACTCAACGCGCTGCACGGCAGCACCCGATTGCTGCAATTCGCGCAAAATATGGTCGGCAAAATTGCGCGAGACCCAATTGCCGAAGAAAGATGTGGGCACTTCAAATTGGGCGACACCATTTGACAGGGCCTGCAGCTTTAACGGCTCGATCCAAGTCGTGTAATTGTTGCGGCCCACGCGGGGAACCAACTGTTCACGTACCTGATCCCAAGTCTCATGCGTCATCTTTTTGTCCAAAGGCCATCACCCGGGGCAGAATCGGGGGCCCATCCATCACTGTTTCAACATTGGACTCTGGACGCCTTGAGGCAGGTCAAAACATTCGGCTCACCGCACGAAAGTTATGTCCCATACTAAAATCGCTACAGGCGGCGGGCAGAATCGGTGCCAACCGTCTTGCAGAATGACACAGCCATGACCGCCGAAAGGCAGATTGGCTAAGTCACGGATTTTTCGCCGCTTTCTGTCATCTTGCGACCGAGCTGGCAGGCCCGGTATTGCAGAAATACGGCTTGGAATCCTTTTGTCCCCCAAGGCGAAATGAATCGCTTGATGACATTAGCAATCCCTTTAGGGGTAGAGCAACCGAACTTCGCGCTTGACAGGGGCCTGTGGCAAACGAATCTCTTCTGCGTTGCAATTAGGCACCGCAGGCTTCGGCTAGGGCCTTGAAGTCAGTGCAAAATGCAAAAAGCGCACTCTTTTCAGAATGCGCTTCGGCAACTTCTTTTGACGTCTGTCTTAGACAGCGGCTGCAACGCCCAGAGTTTTGACGCGGTGGTTCAAACGCGAAATTTTGCGCGCCACGGTGTTCTTATGCAGAACGCCCTTGCTCACGCCACGCATGATTTCTGGCTGTGCTGCCTTTAGGGCTGCGGCTGCAGCCTCTTGGCTGCCAGAGGCCAAGGCCTCTTCGACTTTACGCAAAAAGGTGCGGATCCGCGAGCGGCGCGCCTTGTTCACGTCTTGGCGAGCCTCGGATTGGCGGGCGCGCTTCTTGGACTGGGCGGTGTTTGCCATATCTTTTTCGGTGTCCGTTTGGGTCTATCTGATCTGAGGTTGGGGCTATAGAGCGCGTCTGCCGCGCCGTCAACGGCCTTTCGTCATTTGTCTGTAAAGTTGGCGGTGCGTTTTTCCAAGAATGCTTGCATTCCCTCGGTTTGATCGTCGGTTGCAAAGGCAGCATGAAAGGCGCGGCGTTCAAACAGCAGGCCTTCGGCCAGCGGCACTTCCAAAGCGCGGTTGACCGATTCTTTGGCGGCCCGCAGCGCCAGCAACGATTTTCCGGCAATCAGCGTGGCAGTTTTAATCGATTCCGCCACCAGATCGGCCATGGGAATGATGCGCGCCACAAGGCCTGCACGCTCTGCTTCGCCCGCATCCATCATGCGGCCTGTCAGGTGCATTTCCATCGATTTTGATTTGCCAATCAGCCGTGTCATCCGCTGCGTGCCGCCCATGCCCGCCAAAATCCCTAGATTAATCTCGGGCTGGCCGAATCGGGCGGTGTCAGAGGCAAGGATGAAATCGCACAGCATCGCCAGTTCACATCCCCCGCCTAGGCAATAACCCGACACGGAGGCGATGATGGGTTTGCGGATGCGGGCTATGGCTTGGGCGGCGGGGCCATACAGGTCGGCGGTGGCGACATCGGCGTAAGACATCCGCACCATTTCCTTTACATCGGCACCCGCCGCAAAGGCCTTGTCCGATCCGGTGATCACGATGCAGCGCACCGATGGGTCGGCATCGGCTTGGGTCAGCACCTGCGTCAACTCCGCCATCATCTGCTGGTTTAGGGCATTCAACGCCTCGGGCCGGTTCAGGCGAATCAACAGCACGGGGCCGTGCGGCTCTAGGATCAGGGTTTGCATCGGGTCACCTTTGGCAAGACGGGCAATAAAACGACGATCGCCCCGATTGCACAAGCCGCACAATGGGGGTGGCACAGGCAGGGCAAGGTTGGCCTTCGCGGTCATAAACGCGGAACGTGTGCTGGAAATACCCCAGTTCACCATCGGCTTGCCGATAGTCCCGCAGGCTAGAGCCGCCCGCCTCGATCGCTTCGCTGAGAACAGTGCGGATAAGGGGCACAAGGGCTGCGGCTTGCTGCGCTGTCAAATCACCCGCCAAGCGGTTGGGCGCAATGCCCGCGCGGTGCAGCACCTCGCAGACATAGATATTGCCAAGGCCAGAGACGACCTTTTGATCCAAAAGCGCCGATTTGATCGGCGTGGCGCGGTTTTCCAAGCGGTGGGCAAGGTAAGCCTCGTTAAAGCCATTTCCCAAGGGCTCTGGCCCCAGATCGGCCAGCAGCTTATGCGCCTGCCAGCTTACGGTGGGCATCAGGTCCATCGCGCCAAAACGGCGCGGGTCGTTAAAGGTCACCCGCGCACCCGATTGCATCGTCAGCACCACATGGTCGTGCTTTTCAGGTGCGGGATGGGCGTGGTGAAACTGGCCCAGTTGAGTGCCCGAAATCAGCATCCGCCCCGACATGCCAAGGTGGATAAGCAAGGTCTCCCCTGATGACAGGTCTGCCAGAATATACTTCGACCGCCGCCGCAGGGCTTGCACCACCTGCCCCGTCAACCGCGCCGCCATATTCGGCGGCAAAGCAAAGCGCAGGTCGGGCCGGTTGACCTGCGCTTGGTCAATCCTTTGGCCTTCCATCACGGGCAAAAGCCCACGGCGCACAGTTTCCACTTCGGGCAGTTCGGGCATCTGGTTCCTAAAGGTTGAGGCGCTGGCCCACACCGCCTATAAGGTCCATGACGCCAAGGAAGGGCAAGCCCCGATGAACGAACAATCCACCACCCATTTCGGCTACCAAACCGTGAATGAGGATGACAAGGCCGGCATGGTCCACGGGGTCTTTACCCGTGTCGCCAGCAAATATGACATCATGAACGACCTGATGTCAGCCGGTATTCATCGCCTGTGGAAAGAGGCGATGATGGATTGGCTAAACCCCCGCCCCGGCCAGCGCCTGTTGGATGTGGCGGGTGGCACGGGCGATGTGGCCTTTCGCTTTTTGGGCCGCGCGCCGGGCTCGGTGGCAACCGTGCTGGATATGACCGAATCCATGCTGATCGAAGGCCGCAAACGGGCCGAGGCGGAACGCCTGTCAGACCGCTTGGATTGGATCGTGGGCGATGCAATGGCCCTGCCCTTTGCCGACAACAGCTTTGACACCTACACCATCAGCTTTGGCATCCGAAACGTGGTGCGCGTGCAAGACGCTTTGACCGAGGCGTTTCGCGTGCTGCGCCCCGGTGGACGGTTGATGGTGCTGGAATTCTCGCAAATCCCGAATGAGATGTTGCAGAAAGCCTATGATCTTTATTCCTTCAACGTCATCCCGCCCTTGGGCAAACTGGTGACGGGGGATCGTCACAGTTATCAATATCTGGTCGAATCGATCCGCAAATTCCCCGAGCAAGAGGTGTTCGCCGGCATGATCCGCAAAGCGGGCTTTGCGCAGGTGAAATACCGCAACCTGACAATGGGTGTCGCAGCCCTGCATTCGGGCTGGAAGGTCTGATGCGGGGACCGCACAATCTTTGGCGGCTTATTCGCACAGGCGCCACCTTTGAACGCACTGGCGCTATTCGCGTTATTCTGGAAGGCTTCGGCGCGCCTTTGTCGGTGCGCATTCTGGCGCGCACGCTGGCTTGGCCTTTCACTTGGCTGGGCCTGCGCGGCGACCCTGCGCTGCCGCCTGTCACCCGCGCGCTAACGGCGCTTGGGCCGTCTTACATCAAGTTCGGTCAAATCCTATCGACCCGCCCCGATATTGTGGGCGAAAAGATGGCGCTGCAGTTGAAATACCTGCAAGATCAGTTGCCACCCTTTTCGACCGATCTGGCCAAGGCGATGGTCGCAGCCGAGCTGGGCCAAAGCGTTGAGGCGATTTTTGCCGAGTTTTCCGAACCCGTTGCCGCAGCTTCGATCGCCCAAGTCCACAAAGCGCGGCTGGTCCATGATGACCGCGCCGTGGCCGTCAAAGTGCTGCGTCCGGGGATCGAGCGCGCCTTTCGCAAAGACATCGACGCCTTTTATCTGGCGGCAAGCACGCTGGAACGGCTGCTGCCTTCAACCCGCCGCCTACGCCCGCTTGAGGTGATCCGCCATTTCGAAGGCGTGGTGATGGGCGAGTTGGACCTGCGGCTGGAAAGTGCCTCAGCTTCCGAATTCCTCGCGAATACGGCCAAGGATGCGGGCTTTCAGGTGCCCCAACCCGTGTGGCGGCTGTCGGGCCGATCTGTGATGACGATGGATTGGGCCGAAGGGATCAACCTGTCGGACAATGCTGCCCTAGATGCCGCAGGCCATGACCGCGTCAAGTTGGGCAACCGCGTGTTGCAACTGTTCCTAAGCCACGCTCTGCGCGACGGCTTTTTCCACGGCGATATGCACCAAGGCAATCTAAAGGTCGCCGCCAACGGTGACATCATCGCTTATGACTTTGGCATCATGGGCCGGATTGATGCCTATACCCGCAAAGTCTATGCCGAAATTCTGATGGGCTTTATTCAACGCAACTATCGCCGCGTGGCGGAAGTGCATTTTGAAGCTGGCTATGTGCCCGCCGACCGCGATGTTGAAGCCTTTGCTTCCGCCCTGCGCGCGGTTGGAGAGCCGATTTTCGGGATGGAGGCCAACCGCATCTCGATGGCCAAGCTGTTGGCCTATCTGTTCGAAGTGACCGAACGCTTTGGCATGCAAACCCGCACAGAGCTGATCTTGCTGCAACGCACCATGGTTGTGGTCGAAGGCGTGGCGCGCAGTTTGGATGACAATATCAACATCTGGGAAGTCGCCCGCCCCGTGGTGGAAAGCTACATCCGCAGCCATGTGGGGCCAGTGGCATTGATTCGCGATTTGGTCAGCACCGTGGAGGTGCTGGCCCGTTTTGGCCCGAGATTGCCACGGCTGGTGGAAGATTTGCTGATCGCCCAAGCCGAAGGCCCCAAGCCCCCGCCCAAACGCCGCGCTGTGCCGCTGGTATGGGCAACACTGGGCGCTGCGGCCTTTCTGGCAGCAGGGGTCTGGGCAGGCTTTACGCTGCGCTAGGCGGCCTTAGGCTGCTTGCATGGTGCGCGCCTCGGTCAAGATCGCGTGCAGTTTGGCCGGATCGGTGTTGGCGCGCAGCTTGGCGCAAACCCCCGGATCGCGCATCGTGCGCGACACCAGCGCCAAGGCTTTCAGGTGATCCACACCGGATTCCTTGGGCGCGAACAGGCCAAAGATCAGATCCACCGGCTGACGATCAACCGAATCATAATCCAGCGGCTTTTCCATCCGCAAAAACACCGCCACGATGCGGTCCAGATCATCCAGCCGCGCATGGGGCAGCGCAATGCCATGGCCCACGCCCGTTGCCCCCAGACTTTCCCGCTCTTGCAAGCCATCGGTCGCCACCGAAGCATTCAGCCCATAGGCTTGGGCGGCAATTTCGCCCAGTTCCTGAAACAGGCGCTTCTTTCCCGTCAACTGGCCAATAAAGCGCACAGCGCCCGGCATAAGCAGTTTCGAAAGTTCCATTGGCCTTATTTACCTGCTTATTCCGGCCTGAGCCGAGGATTACTTGTCATTCGTCGGGTCAATCCAGCCAATGTTGGCATCGTCGCGCACATAAACCACGTTGACCCCGCCGTGGCCCAAATTACGGAAGACCAGAAACTTTTGCCCGCTCAGTTCCAGTTGCATCACAGCCTCGCCCACGGTCAGGGCCGGGATTTTCGCTTCCATCTCGGCGATGATAACATGGGAAACGGGGGTTGTGTCTGTATCTTCCGGTTCTTGCGTCGGAGCGAGGATATATGACGCCCCCAGCCCATATTCAACAGGCTCTGTCCGATGGGAGTGGTGGTTGCGCAGGCGGCGCTTGTAGCGGCGCAACTGCTTGTCCATTTTTTCGCGGCACGATTCAAAGGCCGCATAGATTTCGGTTGCATGGCCCTTGGCATGGGCGTTCAGACCGGTCGACAGGTGAATAACCGCCTCACACACGTGTTCATGGCCGGATTTTGAAAAGACAATCGAGGCATCGGTCGGTCTTTGGGCGTATTTTTCCACAATCTCGCCCAGTTCCGATTTCACATGGGTCTGCAGCGCTTCGCCAATGTCGATGTGCTTGCCGGTGATTTGGTACCGCATGGATATCTCCTATGAATAAAGCTGCCTAAGGGCCAATAGGTCCGGCGGATGGAAAGCGTTTTTCTTTGGATTTTCAGCGCACTCAGACCCTGTGGCGGTGCCCCGCATCGGGGCCGCATGGGTCTGGCAAGGCAGGGAAAGACTTGCGCGCATCCTCTATAGGTGGGGACGATGGGGGGCATTTGTCAACGGGCCAGTGGGGCCATTTCAAGCGATCTTGAAATTCTCGCCCAAATAAACCCGCCGTACCATCTCGTCGCGCACGATTTCGTCGGCGGTGCCGGTCATCAGCACTTTGCCGTCGTGCAAAATATAGGCGCGGTCCACGATATCCAGCGCTTCGCGCACGTTGTGGTCGGTGATCAGCACGCCAATGCCGCGCGATTTCAGATCTTGGACCAAGTGGCGAATTTCCGCCACTGCAATGGGGTCAACGCCCGCAAAGGGTTCGTCCAGCAGCAGATACAGCGGGTTGGCGGCCAGACAGCGGGCAATTTCCACCCGCCGCCGTTCGCCACCTGATAGGGCAAGGGCAGGCGCCGCGCGGATATGGGTGATTGAAAACTCTGACAGCAGTTCTTCCAGCCGTTCGCGCCGCTTGTGCCGGTCAGGTTCGGCAATTTCCAGCACGGCGAGGATGTTGTCTTCCACACTCAGCCCGCGAAAAATCGACATCTCTTGCGGCAGATAGCCAATCCCCAGCCGCGCGCGGCGATACATGGGCAGGGGCGTGACATCGCGCCCATCGATCAAAACCTGCCCCGCTTCTGGCGTGATCAGGCCGGCTATGGCGTAAAAGGTCGTGGTCTTGCCGCATCCATTGGGGCCCAGCAGGGCCACAACCTCGCCCCGCCCAAGCGTTAGCGAGACATCGCGGATCACCAGCCGCTTTTTATAGCTTTTGCGCAGGTTGCGCACCTGCAAGCCCGCTACAGCGTCAAGACCCCCACCCTCTGCCATCAGTTTTTCTTCGGTTGGGCAGGGGTGAAGGTGGTGGTCACCCGCCCCTCCATCGTGCCAAGGCCAGTTTTCAAGCTGATCGTCAGCAACTGCCCCGCTATGGCCGAAGTGCCCTGCGTCAGCACAACATCGCCCTGCAAAATCAAAGACCCGGTTTCCGGCGCATAGTCCGCCGTTTGGGACGAGGCCGCCTCACCCCCCGCAGCGAGCTTCACGCCCCCTGTGGCCAGCAGACGCGCGATGCTTTTTTGGTCTTTGGCATATTCCACCTGCAGGCTTTCAGTCTCCAGCGTCATATTGCCTTGCGTCACCACCACATGGCCAGTGAACACAGCCGTGCCATCGGCTTGATTGACCGCAAGCTGATCGGCTGAGACTTGAACGGGCAGGGTGGGGTCGGTTTTCAATCCGGCAAAGGCGATATCGGTTCCCGCAGCCCCCGCAGCAAAGGGGGCCGTTATCAGGGCGGCGGCAAGAAGCCAGGCTTTGAACATCACAAACCCCCTTTGGGCAGATAGACCAGCGTCACACCCCCCGTGAATTTCAATTCGTAACCGCCCGAAGCCCCAACGCCAAGGTGCAACGTTTGGGCGTGCAGTTTTCCTGGCGGGCCAGTGGCATCGACGGGGCCAAGGCTGACCAGATCGGTTTGGGTTGTATCCACCGACAATCCGGGCATCACGGCGGTATAGCCGTTTGAGGTGACAATCTGCACCCCGCCCGTCAAAATGGCGCGCTGGCTTGGGCGGTCCATCTGCACCAAAGGCGCTGTGACTTGCGCGCTAGAGCCATCGGGCATTTCCATCAGCGCTGTCATGTCCTTGGCCAGACCCGCGTTATCCGTGCCCGCAACGCCCGGCCGCGCCTCGGCGGCGGTGATGGTTAGCGCGGCACCGTCCGAGGTCATGCTGGCAAAGACAGGCTCGGTCACGCGCGGGTCTTTCGCGCGGTCGGTGATGTCGGTGCTGGCATAGGGAATGGCATCTTCGGGGCGGATCGGGCGGCCAAACAGAAACAACGTGGCCAAAAGAGCCAAAGCGACCAGCGGCAGCGCAATCTTCAGCCAGAACACAAGGCGCGAGTGAAGATTATCCGCGCGGGTCAGCGCCATCATACGACACCGGCACGCAAAAGGTCGTGGATGTGCAAAATGCCCAAGGCGGGCAGGGTGGGGTCAGGCGCGTCTTTTACAAAAAGGCAGGTGATCTTGCGGTCGTTCATCACGGACAGGGCCACCTCGGCCAGCGCATCAGGGGCCACGCTGCGCGGATTGGCGGTCATCACTTGGGCGGCGGTCAGCGTCAAAAGCCCCTCCATATGGCGGCGCAGGTCGCCGTCGGTGATGATGCCTTGCAACGCACCATCCTGTCCCGTCACCCCCACCACGCCAAACCCGTAGCGCGAGATGGCAAGTAGGGCTTCGGACATTGGGCGATCAGCGGAGATCAGGGGCAGGTCGGTGTGCATCAAATCGCGCACCTTAGTCAGGCGCGCGCCCAGTTTACCGCCGGGATGAAAGACGCGGAAATGTTCGGGGGTAAAGGCGCGCCGCTCCATCAAGGCCACAGCCAAGGCATCCCCCAAGGCCAGCATCATGGTGGTGGAGGTGGTCGGCACAACGCCCGTCCCGCACGCCTCTTCGGCCTGCGGCAGCACCAGTGCAACATCGGCAGCGCGCAACAAGGTAGAATCAGGGCGGCTGGCCATGCCAATCAGCGGAATGTCAAAGCGGCGGGTGTGGGCCACGATATCGGCCAGTTCCGGCGTTTCACCAGAATTGGATAGCACCAGCACCACATCGCCCTGCAGCATCATGCCAAGATCGCCGTGACTGGCCTCGGCCGGATGCACAAACTGCGCGGGCGTTCCGGTTGAGGCGAATGTAGCGGCCATCTTGCGCGCGATATGGCCCGATTTGCCCATGCCCGACACAATCACCCGCCCCTTGGCAGCCAAGATCAGATCAACCGCCTTGGTGAACCTGTCATCCAGACTTGCCGCCAAAAGGCCCAAGGCTTGCGCCTCAATCCCAATCACGCGGCGCGCGATATCCAGCGGATCAGTGGTGGAAGATGTCATTGGGTTCGTCCCATCCCAAAAGGTCAAGCTCGGCCCGTGTGGGCAGGAATTCAAAGCAACGCTGCGCCAATGCCAAACGGTCTTCACGGATCAAAATGGCTTCCAGCGCGTCTTTCAGCTTGTGCAGATACAGCACATCTGAGGCAGCATAGTCCTTTTGCGCCTCGCTCAAAATGGCTTGGCCCCAATCCGAGGTTTGCTGCGCCTTTGACACATCAACCCCCACCAATTCGTTCAGCAGATATTTCAGCCCATGCCGATCGGTAAAGGTCCGCACCAGTTTGGCCGCGATCTTGGTGCACCAAACGGGGGCGGTGCGTGTGCCAAAAGCCTGATGCAGCATGGCAATGTCAAATCGGCCAAAGTGGAAAAGCTTAAGCGTGGCAGGGTCGGCCAACAGGCGCTGAAGGTTGGGCGCGCTGGTCTGGCCCTTATCGATCTGCACGATATGCGCATGGCCATCGCCCGACGACAATTGCACCACACATAAGCGGTCGCGCCGCGCATCAAGGCCCATGGTTTCGGTATCAATGGCCACGATGGGCCCCAGCGTCAGCCCATTGGGCAGGTCGTTCTTGTGCAGGTAATTGGCCAAAGTCAGAGTTGCTCCACTGGAATGGAGATGGTCTAGCCGATTTCCGAGCGAAAGGGAATTCGCCAAGCCCCGCTTTAGGCGCAGCTTACGGTCGCAGCTTGGCACCCAAGTCTTGGGCAGAGGAAATGTCCCAATAAAGCCAGCGGCCGGGCTGATGGCCGGGCTCTGACAGGATCGGCTTTTCATAGCGCACCCCCAGCCAACCGCTGACAGCCATGACAGGGCGCAAGCGAAAGCCTTTCAGATCGCGGTAGATCAGCCAGCGTGACGTGACAAAGCGCGCCATGCCCGCCCCCGCCAAAGGCCGCCCCAAAGCCACCGACCCGGCCGAGGCGACCAACATATTCTCGGGCTGTCCTTGGTTCAAAAAGCCCCAAGTGCCATCATCATTCCTCTGCAGAACCCAACGCGTGCCCGTAAAGGGATCGTCGGTCGAGGGGGCAAGCGTCACGCGGGCGGAAAAGACATCGCCGTCCAGATAGGGCCGCGCGACTTCGCCGCTGCGCGACAGGGCAATGGGGCTGCCGCTGGAAATGGTTTGGCCGTGCACCAGAAAGGGCATGGTCAAGCGATACAAATCTTGCCGCGGGGTCAGGCGAAATCCTGAAGGATCGTAATCATTGGGCATAGAGAACCTCAAAAGACTTACCCTCAACCTCGGCCAGCCAAAAGGCGGCAGAGGCTGTGGTGTTGATTTTTTGACTATAATGATCGCGCAAGGCGTCAAAGTTTTGGATGAACAGGCTTAGGCTGGCGTAAAGCTGGGCAGCCACGCCGGATAAAACAGCCAGCCTTTCCACCTCAAACGGGTCATAAACACAGCGGCGGTCGGTGTGGGTGTTGACCAGCACAACATGGTTCAACGGTTCTCTGCCAGAATAGGGGTCCATATACAAAAACGGTGCCACAACCGTGGCTTTTCCGGCGCGCACCGAAGATTCGGCCAGCGAAGCCACCAGTTCATCCGCCATCACCGAAAACGCGCCATCAAACCCTTTGAAGCGCGTCAAAACAGAAAGATAATGCGCCACATAATTGGCCTGCAGTAAAGGGCCGCAGGCGACCAGATCGGCCAACGCCTCGGCATAAACGGTCAGTCCCGCCACGTCTGACAAAGACAGATGCACGGCTGCGCGGCGGTGAAAAAAGGTCGCCAGATCGTCGGGTGTGCGCTGGCCATAGGCCATGTTGATGATCACGCCATGCGCAATGCTCATATATTCTTGGGCATAAGAATGTGCCGCTTCATGCCAAGCGGCCAGATTGGGGTTTGATACCGTCACCCCCCCCGCCGCAACATGGCGCAGGCAGTATTCAATATCATCGCCGCGCAAAAACATCGCACAGGGCAGGCCCAGTTCGGCCAAGCGGGCAAATGGCATCGACAGAAAAATGAAGGCCGCATATTCAGGATGGTGCAAGCGCGCCATGTCACCCAAATGGTGCGCGCCGCCAAAGACCTTGGCGTGGCGCAACAGGCGCGGGGCCACTGCGCGGCGCTGTCCGCCCGGGCTGTCAGGCGTGTAACGTCCCCAAAAACCGCCATCTTCCCAGAGCAGTCGGGGTTCAGACTTCAAGAAGATGGGCAAGGTGTGAAAGGCGTGATCACTGCGAAACAAGGTCGTGGCCCAATGGCGCGCTAGTGTTTCCAGCGACAAAGCAACATCGTCATCCAACACCACCAATTCGTTCACTCGGATGCCCGTGCTTTCCACGGCATTCTGTAGCGCCAGAAGTTCCAAGCTTAGGTTCCCAGCGCCCCCCATATTGGGGCCAGACAAGACGAATAGGTTCAAAAGGTTGTCCTGAACCGCTTGGGCATAAGTGGGCGCGGTAGGGGGGGCTGCATCATAGATCAAGAAAAAGGTGTTTTTCAGCATCTGCGCATAATCGCTGGCGATGGCCTGATCTTGCAGCCGGACCAACAGGCGCTGCACCTCTGCCGCGCGGCCAAAGGTGCGGATCGCCACGACCATCCGCCCTTCGGTCGCCATGGGCGCACGGGCCTGCCAGGCGGCGTCAATCACCACACAGGCATCCGACAAGGCCCGCGCCACCCAAAACAACCGCACCCCGCGCGGCAATGCGTGCAGCGGGCCAATCAGAACATCCATGGTGGCAATTTCATCCGCACTTAGGATTTTTTCGATCAAGGGCACTGGGTCTTGATCGGCCCGACTTTGATAGACAGTCACCTGCAGCCGACCCTGAAACACAAAGTTCAGCGTCAGATCCATATCTTGGCCATGGGCCATCAGCACCTGCGGAAAGAAGGAATTGCGCAGCGTTCCGGTGTTGATCAGCTCTTGATTCAAAAGCTGCATCCCTGCCGTCTCTCTTTGGCGGAAATGGTCGTCTTGGACGACAAAGAACAGGTCTTCCAACCCAACCACTGTGTTGGATTGGTCCAACCCGTGCAGCCGAAACCTATCCCCACCGGCAAGTGGAACGGTTTGGCCCGCCCAGCGCAGCAAAGCGGCTTTAAGAGGTTCAACGCAGTTCAAGAAGGGGGCTGAGGCCACGACCAATGTGCTTTCTGCAAAAGGACAAGGGCGCTTCACCCTCTGCACCCCTCTTAAGCCTCAAAGTTTAATGCGCGCCTAACACCGCCTGCACCGCAGGGCCCGCCAACGATAAAACATGGGCCAAGACCGACACGGCCAAGGTGCGCGGATCGCGGCAGGATCCGATCAGGCCAAAGGTGGGGCATAACTTTTCAATATGCTCTGCCGAAACACCTTGCACCTGCAATTCCGACAGCAAGCGCTGACGCGCCTTTAGGCTGCCCTGCGCGCCGATGAACAGGGCATCGCTGGGCAAGAACTGCGCCAGCAAACGCGCCTCATTCTCGTGGTCGTGAAAGAACAGAGTTACGGCGGTGCGGCGATCAGGTTTGGGGCAGATGTAACTGCGAAAACTGGGGACGAGTGTGATATTCAGTGGCCCGATCCGCGACAGGTCGGTTTGCAAACCCTCTTGCCCAAACAGCGTCACATCATAGCCCGCCGCCTGAGCCATCAGCGCGAAAGACATGGCTTCGATCCCGTGGCCATAGACCCAAAAGCGCAGCTCGGGTTCCAGCACGATCACCAGTTCATCCGGCCCCGCACCCGTTTGCCCCAAAGCCAATAGCGCCAGTGCGCCGGTGGATAGGGTGATGTGCAAGACAGCCGCGTCGCGCGACTCGCCACGGGCGAGGATGGCTTGCAACACCGCTTTATCAGGGTTGGGGATCAGCAAGATCGAAAGCCCCCCACCACAGGGCAGCTTCAGATCAAAAAAGGGCGAACCTTGACCGTAGCGCAGCGACCGCACCTGACCGGTTTTCAGCGCGGTGGCGGCGTGTTCGGCGATGTCATCCTCGATACAGCCCGACGACAGCGATCCCGTGCGCTGCCCCTGCGGCCCAAAGGCCATCATCGTGCCAAGGTTGCGATAGGATGTGCCCACGATCTGCGTGATCACAGCCAAAACGCCGCCGGTTTCGCACAAGCGTCTTAAGGGAACGCGGTTGCTGGCATATTCGATCATACTGGCCCCTCGGTTCACACCAATGTGGAACTTTGCGCCGGCAACATCCAGACCCGTTTTGCGCCCACGCTTAAAACGCGGCTCCGTCGCGGATGGCGGTGATTGCAGACACCAGCGCCTCAACCCCGCCCGGCAGCAGGGCAGAGACACCATCGGCCGTGCTGCGAATCTCGGTGATTTTTCCATAGTGTTCCACGGCGGATGTATCCAAAACCTTGTCGCCCTGCCAGCTTTCCAAAGCCAGCGTATAAAGGCCTTTGGGCAAAGCCGTGCCCTGTGCATCGCGGCCCTGCCAAGCGTACTCGCTTGTGCCTAGGGGCAATTCGGTGCGCGAAACCTGCTTGCCCGCTTGATCTGTCACCACCAAAACCGCCTTGGTCGCCGCCTGTGCCGGATGGGGCGAAAGCGTGACAGGGGTGGCACCATCAAAATAAGCCGGGGCTGCAAGGCGCGCCTCTTTGCCCACCCAGCCCACCACCTGCCCCATGCCCGTCAGCGTATTCTGCCCCAAAAGCTGCGCCAAAAGGTCGTTGGTCTTGGTCTGCTGTTCAACGCCGGAAAAGGTCGCCAACTGCACCGCCAATTGATCCGAACTCATCGGGTTCAGCGGGTCTTGGTTTTTGATCTGGGTCGTCATCATTTTCAAGAACGTATCGTAGTTCTTGTCATTCTTCTGCTTGTCGGTCGAAACAGCGGTCTTAATGGGGGTTGGATAGGAGGTCGACACATCCATATGGTTTCCTTTCAAAGGCGTAGGTCCAGCGCAGAGGCGGACGATGGCTTGATATAGGGGGCAGGAATGGCTTGCGGCAGCAGGGTGGGGGCTGCTTGATCGGGCGATGCCGCACTTTGGTCGCGCGCAGGGGGGCGCTGCGACCATTGGCCAAAGTTCAGCGTGTCGGCCGTAAGGCCTGCCGCGCGAAACTCTTGCCGCAAGGCTTCGGTATTGGCGCGCAGCAAGTCCAACGTTTCGGGCCGCTCGACCGAGAGGGTGACCTGCACCTGATCGCCCTGCGTGATCAAACCAAAGCGAATGCGGCCCAATTCGGCTGGATTCATCAAAAGTTCGGCATGGCTATGCCCTTCGCGCACAGCACCTTGGTGCAAATGTTCGATCACATCCGGCAATTGGTGCAATCCCAGCGCCGATTTTGGCTGTGGCGCATCGATGCTGGTGGGGGCCAAGGGCGTTGCCGTTAGGCCAGCAGCGGTTGGTGGTGAGCTTGCACCAAAAGCAACCTGCGCCGCTTCCGCGGAGGCCACAGAAAACTCTAAGTTTCTGCGATCCCCCTGCACCAGCGCGTCAGATGGCCCAGCACCCATGTCTGTGGGCTGAACGGCCTGTGCCGACCTTGTGTCAAACGGCAAAACCGCCGCTTGCAAAGGCGCGGAGATGACAGACGGGATGAACTGCGCTGGGTCGGGCTTGCTGGGCAATCGCGGCGCACCTTGGCCCGCCGTAAAGAGCCACGGCACGGGATTGGGGGCGTTTTGAGCTGCAGGCAGCGGGGTTACAGTTTTAAGACCAAGAACAGGGGTTGCCAAAGAACCCTGACCTAAGTTTTCAGGCGCGGTTTTGCCGCTTGGCGGGGGGGCCACCGTCTCGAACTTGGGGACCCCCCAAGTGTTGCTCTTTGCCAATAAATCAACACCTTGCGCCACACCCTCACCGGCCACGGCCACTGGGTGTGCCTGCCCCTTGGCCCTATCCGTTGAAGCGTGACCATCGCGGGTCTGTCCCAAGGCCCCAAAGACCGTCCCCTGTGGCAGCGCCCCCTGTGCGGGTTTCAAAGACAGCGCAATACCGTCAAGCGCATCGATGGGCGCTTGGGCCGCCCCTTGTCGCTCTGCGCCACTGAAATCTGGCCCGCGCGCCTTGTCTGAACGACCCAAAGGCGCGGTTGGGCCGCTCACTTTGTCTAAAATGCTTTGCACTTTGTCCCCCTGAGCCTGTGCTGCTTGGTCTGGGCGGGCAGACGCATCCTCGCGCGGCGGGCTTGGCGGGGCATTGCTTGGCATCTGCGCCAACACCGCTTGGTCAAGTTGGCACGGCGCGGTATCTGCCGCCACATCGGTGGTCTGCGCTTGCGGCAAACCCTGTGCAATAAGCGTCACCAAAGGGAAATCATGCGGCGCGGCAACGCTTGGCGCTGCAGCAAGGGCTACGCCTGTGGCCAAGGCATCAAGCCCTTTGGGGTCAGGCGGAAACGCAGCGGGTGCGGCAAGGCACAAGGCCATCGCGGCGTCAGTGTCGATTGGATCGTCAAGCGACGGCGGTTCGTGGTCACTGGGCTTGGGCACCTTTGGTGCATCAGAAACAACAGCCTGCCAAAAAACCAGCACAGCACGCTCGGCCTCAAGCACTAGGTCTTCATTTGGTAGGATAAGAACGTCATCAGCCGCAGCCTTGGGTGACGGCACCTTTGGGATCGCCTTGGGCAAGGCGGGGTCAGGTGGCGCAAACAAAGCCGCAAACTCTGCCCCCAAAAGCGATGCTGCCGTATCCTGTGTTAGCGGCACAGAACCACCCTGCTCAGGCAGAAAAGCCGTCAGCAAACCTGAAATGTTCATAGCGCACCGACTCCTGCCGAGGACGCCTGATGTTTCACCCCAAAAACTTACCAGTTCTTTACCGCTGTCCCCGATACTGCCGAAAATCTTATCTGATGGAGAGTCCATGCACCCGCCCGCCCTTTCGACCATCCTATCCCCCCGCTCCGCCCAATTGATGCAAAAAGCCCAAGAGCTGGAGACGCGCTTTCTGTCAGAAATGCTGGCCCATACCGGGCTAGATGCGCAAACAGAGGCCTTCAACGGTGGGATAGGCGAAGACCAGTTCGCCTCTTTCCTGCGTGAGGCGCAGGCCAAAGCCATGGTCGACCGCGGCGGTCTTGGGCTGGCGCAGAGCATCTTTCAAAGTCTGGTGCGCCGAGATGACCCAGCACCTTGAACCCACCGCAGCCAGCCTGCTGGATGACATCCATCAGCGTTTGCTTTCGCGACAGTATGACCAGCTTGCGGCGCTGTCTTTGGCCTTGGACCATGCGCTAAGCCAACCGCAAAAACTGGATGCAGCGGCGCTTGCGCTTATTCACGCCAAAGCCAGCCGCAACGCTGCAACCATGACAGCGGTGCAACGCGGCATCCGCGCGGCCCTGCGGCGGGTGGCAGACATTCGGTCCGTTTCCAACGGCCTTGTGACCTATGACAAATCCGGTCTTCGGCAAGAAACTGTCAGCTTTGGCGTGGCACAAAGACTGTAAGGTTTCCCTAAAATTCTGTGCATCAAGCCTGCGGCGCTTAGGGCGATGTTAAGAACTGAGGCCCCTAATCAAAGGGCATCCTAGGTGGGGTGGCGCGGTTCGGGTGATCCGGTCGCAGTGGACAGAAATCCCTTCAGGCCATCTTGCCAGATGGCGCAAAACGCCGTTCGCAAAGCGACGGTTGACCGCAAAAGGAACATAGAATGTCGTCAATTTTGACCAATAACAGCGCCATGGCCGCCCTTCAAACGCTTAAGTCGATCCATGCCAGCTTGGAACAAGTCACGTCAGAGGTGTCATCTGGCAAGCGCGTCAACCAAGCCAAGGATAACCCCACCGTCTGAATCACTTTGACGTTAGAGGAATAGGCGCGCTGCGTGCTGATCAGGCTGGTCAATTCTGATGTCACATCCGTGGTAGATTGCTCCATACTGTGGCCCACCACGTTTCCCGTCGGCCCATCGCCTGAATCCCACAGGTAAAACGCTCCTGAGTCCGCCGTGACATTGTACGTTTGGTTGGAAAGGCTGGTCAGCCCATTGGGGTTTGCCACATCCACCACCGGAATTTGATAGACAGTCTTTGAAAACCCCTGCCCATAATTGGCGTGCAAGTAACCACTGTCATCAACCTCGATCCCGATCAGGCGGGCGACGGGGCTGCCGTTAGAGGCTTTGCCGATCGGGGTAAAGTTGGCGTCAAGCTGCGATAACCCGCCTTTTTCGCCAATTCGCCCTATGGTCAGCCCCATCGCACCGCCGCCAGTTGTTAGCGGAATTGTGCCCGTGGTGCTGTTGTAAGCGGGGCTACCCGTGAGCGCCGTGACAGTGGCCAACGTGCCGCCCGACCCTTGGGTGCCATCAAAGGTCACAGTGTAAGAGCCAATGGTCGCCCCACCCGAGGCGCTGTCCGAGATTTGCATCCTCCAGCTGTTGCTGGCGGCGCCCCCCGCTGCCGGAACGGTGGGGGTAAAGACATAATCCAGCGATTCTTGCCCGCCAAGATTGCCATAATAGGGCACCGACATCGTATAGGTTTGCCCACTCGCACCGGCTTGGGTGGCCTGCGAGGGCAGATTGGCCGACAACGACATGGCAGTTGTCGGGTTTGCCTGCAGCAAATTGGGGTCAATTTGCACCGGGCTAAGCCCCGACATCGTGTTGCGCGCAAAGGTTCCCATCGTGCCATCGGCATTTGCGGGCCATCCCATAAGCACTTGGCCAGAGGTGGTGCGCAAGATGCCATCCGCATCGGGTTTGAACGAAGCGGTGGTCGTCAAACTGACCGGAGGCGAGGCATCACCACGATGCACAGCGTCGATCGTGGTCACGGGCAAAAACCCACGCCCCTCCATCGCCAAGTCGGTGGCATTGGTTGTGGCAAGCAGCGGGCCACGTTCATCAATCAACCGCTGCGTGGTCGACCGCACCCCCCCAGCCGAGTAAGCGGTGCTTTGGTCGCCATGCAGGACGACAGAATGAAAATCAGACGTCACCCGCTTGTACCCGTAGGTCGAAGCGTTCGCGATATTGTCTGAAATGGTGGACAGGCGGTTGGCGTTTGCGTTCAGCCCCGCCACCCCCGCGTTCAGCGAAGAGGACATCGTCATTCATAGCGCCTTTCTGCAGCTTGGTCGGACAAAAGCAACCTGCACGCTGCGGCTTAAGAAAGGGCTAACAGATAAAATGTGATGCTTTTAGCGGTCAGAACGCAGCAAAATCACCTTGATGCGGTTGTTGCGCTTGGCCATCGGGTTGGCTGTGACGGGAGTGCGGTCAGCATGGCCGCTGACGCGCGCGATGCGGCCTTGGTCTAGGCCCGATTGCTGCAGCAGCTGGCGCAGCGCTTGGGCGCGGGCGGTCGACAAATCCCAACTGGGGTTCTTGATCAGCGTGACAGGATAGGCGCGCACATAGCCCTGTACCGCGATTTTGTTGGTGGTCATTGCCATCACATCGGCCAAAAGATCGGAAAGCGCCATCAACGTTTGGGTCGGCACATCGGTGTCGGTGTCAAACAAGGGGTTCGCTGATGTGTCAAACACCTCGATCACCAAACCCTCATCGCTGACTTGGGTTACGACATGGCTTAGCAAGCGCTGCATCGTTTGGCTTTCGCCGCCCCTGCCCTCAAGCAGCGATTGCAAGCGTTTCAGATCGGCGTTCTGGTCTGCAGGGTCATCGCGTTTTTCTGGAACAGACTTGGCTTGCCCGTTGCCCAGTGGGTCGGCTGTTTCTTGTTTGCGCAAAGAGTAGCCCTTAAAGACCCCATCCCCGCCCAAGGCGCTTTGCGTTACAAACACAGTCGGATTGAAATAATCCGCAATGCCTTTGCGTTGCTCTTCTGTCGTTGCGCTTATCAGCCACATCAGCATGAAAAAGGCCATCATGGCGGTTGCAAAGTCGGCATAGGCGATTTTCCACGCCCCACCGCTATGACCGCCATCTACAATGGTCGTCTTCCGCTTGATGATAACTGGCGCGCCATTTGCTGGCCCAGCCATCCCACACCCATAATCTACCCAAGGCCGACCTTAGGTGATCTTTATGAATCCGAGCTTAACCTGCGACATTTTAATGACTTTCTCTTGCGTGCGCACAAAGTCGGCCCGCACCTGCAAGCCAATCATGGTGTAGTCGGCCACGAATTGTTCGGCTGACTTGCGGCTTAGGGCGGTATCAATCGCCAAGCCTTGGTCCTGCATAAGCCCATCAAACGCGACAGAGGGCGTATGGCCGCGCACGGTCAGAAAATCGACGAAATCGCGGATCGACACATCCCCAAGCCCCGTCAAAATCACATCATACCGCTGAAACGCTTGGTTGACACAAACCAACCCGTGGTCGGCAAACCGGGTTTCAAAATGCGCCAGCATCTGACGGTCAAGCCCAACAGCCAAGGCAGGCCAGGGGTCAGAGGCGTGACACCCCATGTCGGTCAGATGTTTGATCTCTGCCGTCAAATCAGACCGCTTTTGGCCGCGGGCTAGGAACAGATCATAAAGCGCGTCGATTTGCGCGCTAGAGGCTACGTCCACTCCAGAGGTGTGGGCCAAAGACAGGCGGATATCTTTGACGGCCTCGTGGCAGAGATCAGTGATCTGCAAGCCAGCGGGGCCATAAAAATCTGGCCTGTCACCAGATGTCCACAGGCCCAGATCGCGCAGCTTTTGTTCGACGCAGGTCGCTGCGCGCAGATCTGTCAACCGCAAGGACAGGTCGAACAGGTCTGGCGCCACATCTTCGCCAACGGGCACCACAGCCAGCCGCACGCCCAAAGTTGCCATCAGCCCAAGGGCGGCCATGGCCGTTTTGCGGGGCAGCTGCGTGGCCACAGGCCCGCTGCCCTTTGATAAAGCCGCCTCAGCCAAGGCAAGGGGCAGGTCAAAATGCCGGGCAAGCTGTGGGCCGGCCATGGCTGCAAGTGGGCCAGAGGACAGCAAAACAACATCGACGTAATCATTCAACATATGGCGTAAAGGCAATCTCATCTCCAAGTCACTCGGGGATTTGACGGGCAACGTCCTATCCGTTTGTGGTCTAATTGTGTACAAAGGGATGTTTTTGTCTTTTTTTAGGCACCAATAGATATTTCTTTTGAGGTATCGCCAAAAAAATGTGGAAAAATGGAGTTGTGCCTAAAAATGTGGCATTTTCGAAAATCTTACATAACGGCAATCAACCTAAGAGCGTCATAAATCGCCGCGTGAATGTTGCGCGCCTCGACCGCGTCGCCGATGCGGAACAGTTGAAAGCCGGCTGGGCCGCCGCCAAAGGTCTGCGGTTGGCCGGCAATCAGCGCGTCATAATCCACCGCCCCCAAATTGACCGACCGGGGTTTCAGCGCAAAATACAACTCGTCCAAAGGCAAGGTCCCGTGGTTGACCACAACCTGATCAAAGCTGCGCGTGATGCCCAGTTTGCTATAGTCGCTGTCGATGGTGGCCTTGATCAGGTTGCCCTCTTTGGCGACCGAGGTCAGCCGAAAGGTGACGGTAAAGGTCACCTTCTTATCCTGAATGGCGCGCATATAGGGCACCAAGTTCATCGCCATGACATCGGGGGCAAAGGTGCGGTCAGGCGTCATCACTTCGACCACAGCGCCGGATTCGGCCAAAAGCTGGGCGGCTTGCAGCGCAGTGTGGTCGCCTGCGTCATCATACAGCAGCACGTTTTGCCCCGGCTTCACATCGCCTGACAGAATATCCCAAGCCGAGACGGTCAGCTCATTCCCCGAAGCCAGAATGTCTTTTTGCGCCATACCGCCCGTGGCGATGATCACCACATCAGGGTTCAGGGCGGTGACATCTTCAGCCTCGGCCCACGTGTTAAAGCGAAACTCGACCCCCAGCGCCGCGCATTGCGCCATGCGCCAGTCGGTGATGCCGATCATCTCGGCGCGGCGTTTGGTTTGGGCGATCAGGCGCACTTGTCCACCCGCTTCTGATGCCGCTTCAAACACTGTCACTTTGTGGCCACGTTCGGCGGCAACACGCGCCGCCTCTAACCCCGCAGGGCCAGCGCCTACGACCGCGACCTTCCGCTTGGTGGCGGCGGGTGTGATCGTGTGGGGCATGGTTTCTTCGCGGCCCGTGGCGGGGTTGTGAATGCAAAGTGCCATGCCGCCTTGATAGATGCGGTCAAGGCAATAGGTGGCCCCCACACAGGGGCGAATGTCATGCTCGCGCCCTTCGATGATCTTTTGCACAATATGGGGGTCGGCCATATGGGCGCGGGTCATCCCCACCATATCCAATTGGCCCGAGGCTATGGCATGACGCGCCGTCGCCACATCGGGGATGCGCGAAGCGTGGAAAGTGGGCATGCCCACTTCGGCTTTCATGCGGCCCGCAAAATCAAGGTGCGGGGCCGATTTCATGCCATGAATCGGGATCACATCGGTCATGGCGGCATCGGTATGGATGCGGCCTTTGATGATGTTCAAAAAGTCGACCAAGCCGCTGTCGCGGAACATTTTACCAATCGCCACCCCGTCATCAGATGTAATACCGCCTGCCTCATCCTCATCTGCAGTATAGCGCATCCCCAAAAGGAACGTCTCACCCACCCGTTTGCGCACGGCGGCCAAAACCTCCATCGCAAAGCGCGCACGGTTTTCAAGGCTGCCGCCATAGGGGGCGGGCAGGGCGTTGGTGAAGGGTGACATGAACTGGTCCAGCAGGTGGCCGTAACATTCAAACTCTACCCCATCCAAGCCCGCCTCTTTCATCCGCTCGGCGGCATCGGCGAAATCGTTGATCACACGGGTGATATCCCAATCTTCCATCACCTTGGGAAAGGCGCGGTGGCTGGGTTCGCGGGCCGGCCCTGCGGCCAGCACGGGCAACCAATCGCCCTTGTCCCAACGGGTGCGGCGGCCAAGGTGCGTCAGCTGAATCATCACCGCCGCCCCGGCTTCATGGCAGTCATCAGCGATGCGGCGCATCCACGGAACGACCTCGTCCTTATAGGCCAGCACGTTGTTGAACACGGGGGGCGAGTCTTTTGAAACAGCGGCAGAACCCGCCGTCATCACCATCGCCACGCCCGCCTTGGCCCGTTCCAGATGATACAGGCGGTAGCGGTCTTTGGGCATCCCGTCTTCGGGATAGGCGGGTTCATGGCTGGTCGTCATGATCCGGTTGCGCAGCGTCAGGTGTTTAAGCTTGTAGGGCTGCAACAAGGGATCGTTTGACATGGTGGCCTCCGGTTGGATGCAAGCTAGGGCCTGCGCGAAAAAGGCAAAGCGCCTTTGGGGCAAGGTGGCAAATGGGGCGGGCAGAGGCAAGACGCGATATGGGCCAGCCTGTATTCTGCGGGCTTGGGCTGATAGACGTGGCAAAAGCCCAGCGCTTTGTTAACCTGCCGCGATCCGGCGCCCAACCTTGGCTTTCTTGGCTGGCGCAAGTGCAAAAACCAAGAAACGCAAAAACCCCTTATTAGGGACACATAGGCCCATGACCCAAGCCCCCCTGATCGCCGCAGGCCTAGACCTAGGCGGCACCAAGATCGAGGCGCAGATCTTCGATTTTTCCTTTAATAGGGTCACATTTCGCCGCATCCCCACGCCGCAAAGCTATGACGCGCTGGTGGCGGCAATGGTCGACCAGATCGCATGGGTTGAAAGCCACGCAACGGGCCTGCCACTGGGCATAGCAGCGGCGGGGTTGATCCATCCTGTCACGGGTCTGGCGCTGACCGCGAACCTGCCCGCCTCTGGCAAAGCCTTTCCCGCCGACATCGCCTTGGCTGCGGGCCGCGCTGTCACCTATCTGAACGACTGCCGCGCACAGGCCCTGTCAGAGGCACAGTTTGGCGCGGCCAAGGGTTACCCTTCGGCGCTGTGCTTAAACTTGGGCACGGGCGTTGCGGGCGGGTTTGTGGTGGGTGGGGCGTTGTTGCCAATTGCCCTTGGCTTGGGCGGAGAATATGGCCATTTCGCCCTGCCCGCCCATGTGGTGCAAGCCCATGCGCTGCCAATCATCCCCTGCGGATGTGGGCGAAGTGGTTGTATGGAAACGCTCATCTCAGGCCCCGGCTTGGCGCGGATCGTGGAGCATCGCACAGGGCGCAGCCTGAGCGCAGAGCAAATCGTGGCCCTGCGTGACAGCGATGAACCGCTTGCGCAGTGTTGGGCGATCTGGTGCGCCTTGGTGGCAGAGTTGATCCACACCCTATGCCTAACGCTCGACCCCGCCTGTATCGTGCTGGCAGGTGGCCTTTCGCAAGCGACGAACTTAGTGGCCGATTTGACCAAGGCTGCCACCCAATCCGCCCTGCGCGGCTACGCACCGCCGCCCCTTTTGCTGGCACAAGGCGGCGATGCCACGGCGGCACGGGGCGCGGCCTATGCGGCCTTTCTGGAAAGGGGGCGCGCATGACATCGCAAACGACCTATCTGCACCCCGATCAGATCTTTGACGGGGATGTGTTGCGCAAAGGCTATGTCGCGGTGAAAAGCGGCTCTATTACAAGGATTTTAGACACTCTGCCCACGGGATCCACAGCCCTAACCCTGCACGGCACCCTGTCGCCCGGCTATCTTGACCTGCAAGTGAACGGCGGGGGCGATGCGTTGTTGAACAACACCCCCACCCTGCAAGCCATGCAAACGATGGCCGCCGCCCATCGGCGCTTTGGCACGGTGGGTATTATGCCCACCGTTATCACAGACGCGCCTGAGGTGCTTGAACACGCCGCCGATGCCGCCCTGCAAGCCCATGCCCTTCGCGGCATTTTGGGCCTGCACATCGAAGGCCCGCATCTTAGCCTTGCGCGTCGTGGCACCCATGCCGCCCAATTCATCCGCCCTTTGGATGCGCGCACCCTGTCGGTCGTGCAACGCCTTCGCGAAGCGGATGTGGCGGTTATGATCACCCTAGCGCCAGAGGCGGTTGCTGCTGGCCAAATCGCGAACCTTGTGGCGATGGGTGCCGTGGTGTCGCTGGGCCATTCCGATGCCACGGCACAGCAAACCCGTACTTGTCTGGCCGAAGGGGCGCGCGTCTTTACCCACCTGTTCAACGCCATGTCCCCCATGCAGTCCCGCGCGGCGGGGATGACGGGGGCGGCGATCAATTCAGCCGCCTATGCGGGCATCATCTGCGACGGGATCCATGTGGCGGATGAAATGCTGGCCCTTGCCCTGCGCGCAAGGCCGCAAACCGACACGACATTTTTGGTATCAGACGCTATGGCAACTGTGGGCGGATCGGACCATTTCACGCTTTATGATCAGAAAATCCAACTGGTTGACGGGCGCTTGATCAATGCCGAAGGCTCTTTGGCGGGCGCCCATACCACGATGGCAGACGGCGTTGTGCGCCTGATCACCCAGCTGGGCCTAGACCCCGCCGCAGCTTTGCGCATGGCCACGACCATTCCGGCCAAGGTGATCGGCCGCCCAACGGGGTTGATCGGGCAAGGCCTAAACGAGTGCCTGCTGCTGGGGCCGAATTGGGCCGTGGCGCAAACGGGGCTGGCGTAAATGCTGGCAGCCGGCATTTACACCTTTGACCAAGTGCAGGTCGGCGACTGCCTTCTGACCGATTGGGCCAAGGTAACGCCCCAAGCGATCGACTCTTTTGCAGCCCTAACCCAAGACCGCTTTGCCATTCACCTGTCAGACGAAGGCGCGCGCGCGCATGGCTTTGAAAGGCGCGTCGCCCATGGCCTGCTGATCTTGTCACTGGTTGAGGGGTTAAAATCCACCGCCTCAGCTCAGTTGAATACCTTTGCCAGCCTTGGCTGGGACTGGTCTTTTCGCGCACCGGTTTATGCGGGCGACAGCATTCGCGCATCCATCACAGTGGCCGCCAAACGGGCGGCAGGGGCGCAAAGAGGAATGCTGACGCTGTCTGTCAGCGTTGAAAACCAAGATGGCGCGGTTGTGCAGCAGGGCCAAACCCGCCTGATGGCCCAGCGCACATCACCAACCTAGCCTATTGCGCGGCCTTTTGCATGGCGACCATGTCGTTCAGATAGGCCGAAAACTCATCCCGCAGATCAGGGCGCGCCAAGGCAAAGGCCACGGTTGCCTGCAAAAACCCAGCCTTCGTGCCGCAATCGTAGCGCTGGCCGCGAAAGCGGTAGCCAAAGACAGTGCCGGGGGTTTTCGCCTCTTTTGCGATGGCATCCGTTAATTGAATTTCACCGCCAGCGCCGGGTTTAACTTTATCAAGATTGCGCATCACCTTGGGTGACAGGATATAGCGCCCAATAACAGCAAGGTTCGATGGTGCCTCGCCTGCTTTGGGCTTTTCCACCATGCCTTTGACCAACACGACCGACCCCATATCCTCGGCCACATCCAGCACGCCGTAGGATGAGGTTTTGGCCACCGGCACCTCCATCGCGGCAACGATATTGCCGCCGGTTTGGGCATAAGCCTCGACCATTTGCTGCAGGCAGGGCTTTTCGGCGGCAATCACGTCATCGGGCAGCAAAACCGCAAAGGGTTCATCGCCGATCAAGCGGCGGGCGCACCAGACGGCGTGGCCCAAACCCAAGGGGCGGTTTTGCCGCACATAGGCGATGGCACCCGAATCCATGTTGGTTTCGCGCAAAATCTCTAGCAAAGCATCCTTGCCTGCGCGGCGTAGGGTGGCTTCCAGCTCGGGCGAATGGTCGAAGTAATCTTCCAAGGCCGATTTGCCGCGCGAGGTGACAAAGATGAACTCTTTGATCCCTGCGGCCCGTGCCTCGTCGATCGCGTATTGGATCAGGGGGCGGTCAACGAGGGTCAGGATTTCTTTGGGGATCGACTTGGTGGCTGGCAAAAACCTTGTGCCCAAGCCCGCCACGGGAAAGATGGCCTTGGTGACTTTCTTGATACGGCGCTTCAAAACTTCGGCCATGGTCCTTATCCAATCTTGTCTTTGACGGTTGACCGGGTGTTGGCGTCTTTAGCAGAGCTTAATCCGAATGCAGAGACGGGCGTGAGGGGAATTGTTGAAAACAGGCCTATTTTTCGCATAATTTTGTCCAAAACCAATCCAAGCGCCGTTAAAATCTTTAACCAGTTAAAATCCTAGCCCATTTCCCGCATCATCGCTTCGATCACAGGCACGTCAGAGGGGTTGTTCAACTCCCAAAACTGGCGACCACGGGCTAGCACTTGCACGCACAGCACTTTGCGGCCTTGTTCCAGAAAACGCAACTGTTCCAGCCCCTCCAGCTGCTCTAACGGGCCTGTGGGCCAAGTCGGATATGCCGCAAGCGCCGCAGGGCGATAGGCATAGACGCCGACATGGTGAAACACTGGCGTCGGTTCATGGTCGGCATAGGTTTTGCCGGTGTAAGGGATAACCTCTTTCGAGAAATACAGTGCCCGCCCGCCCGCGCCGAACACTGCCGTGGTTCCGCCCACACGGCCAGCACGCCTGTCGGCCAGAAATCCCGCCACTGCACGGCCCTCACAGCGCAGCACCGGTGTGGCAATATCGGCCTCCGGGTCGGACAGCAATCCCGCCACCAGATCTTCGACAAACCAAGCGGGCGTCAGGGGGGCGTCGCCTTGCAGGTTCACCACCACGTCGAAACCTGTCAGCTTTTGCACCACCTCGGCACAGCGTTCCGTGCCGTTTTGCGCAGAGGAAGAGGTCATCACCACCTCGGCTCCAAACCCCTCGGCATGGGATTTGATACGCTCGTCATCGGTTGCCACCACCACACGGTCCACGCCCCGCACCGTCATCGCCGCTTCCCAACTGCGGCGGATCAGGGTTTTTTCGCCATCTGGCCCACGCAACGAAACCAAGGGCTTGCCCGGATAACGGGTCGAGGCGTAGCGGGCAGGAATGGCGATCAGGACAGTCATTTTTGCAACTCCACTCCGGGCGCGTAGGCGATGAAGAAAGGGTTATCCCAGCCGTCTTTGCCATAGGTCAAGACACTGTGGTCATCAAAGCGCACCATGCACCCACCTGCCCCGCGCAGAACGGCGTCGCCTGCGGCGGTGTCCCATTCCATCGTGCGGCCTAGGCGGGGGTAAAGATCGGCCTCGCCCGTAGCCAACAGGCAGAATTTCAGGCTAGAGCCCGCGCTTTTCATATCGGCCACGGCATATTTGCCAATGTAGTCATCGGTTGCAGCATCTCGATGACTTTTGGATGCGACGACCCGCAGAGCGGCATTGTCGGGTTTTGCCACCGAAAGCGGGTGCAATGTGCCCACAATATCGTGGTCAAAAGCGCCCGTTTCTTCGACAGAGGTGCCATCCGGCAGCGTGTAAAACAGCCGATCTTGTGCCGGGGCATAAACCACCCCACGCAAAGGCACGCCACGTTCAACATAAGCGATGTTCACCGTGAAATCGCCGCGCCGTTGCACGAACTCTTTGGTCCCATCCAAAGGATCCACGATCAAAAAGGTGGATGCCCGCTGCGCATGGCTGGCGGCCTGTTCTTCGGTGATCAGCACCAGATCGGGAAAGGCTGCGCGCAATCCGGCCGAGATCAGAGCGTCTGCCGCCTCATCCGCCTCGGTCACGGGGCTGGAATCGCTTTTGGATTTCACCGCAAAATCAGGGCCGTTGTACACTTGCATGATGCGCGCGCCTGCCTGAAGCGCAAGCTTGCGAAACACGGGGATCATGGGCGCGAAATCCATCAACTCTCCTTGGCAAGCAGGGCGGGGCACTGTGCTGTGCCCATTCCCTTTGCAAGCGCCCTTATCCCTAAAGACGGGGCGAACGGCAAGTTGTCGTGATGCAGGGTCGCACTTAGAACCGCCCAATTGGGCTTGGCATCGGGCCTTGGGCTGCAGCTTGGGAAAAAATCTGCCGATTCTCTCAAATTCCAGCTGATTTCTTGGTCAAGCGGCGCTTGCAGCACCCGCGACCCCTGCTTATATACCCAGCGAAGCCGAAAGAGGGTGATGCAAAATCACCCTCCCAGGTTCAGTTTGGGAACGAGGGGGATGCCTGATGGGGTCCTCTTCATAACTTCGCCTAAGAAAAGGGAACGTCATGGCCAAAATCATCGGCATCGACCTGGGAACCACCAACTCTTGCGTCGCCATCATGGATGGCAGCCAACCCCGTATCATTGAAAATTCCGAAGGCGCGCGCACCACGCCCTCGATCGTGGGCTTCACCGAGAATGAGCGTCTGGTTGGCCAAGCCGCCAAGCGCCAAGCGGTGACGAACGCGACCAACACCATCTTCGCCGTCAAGCGCCTGATCGGTCGCCGTGCGGATGATGCGATGCTGGCCAAAGACTTGAAAAACCTGCCTTACAAAGTTGTCAGCGGCGGCAACGGCGATGCTTGGGTGGAAGCGCGCGGCGAAAAGTTCTCGCCCAGCCAAGTTTCGGCGATCATCCTGCAAAAGATGAAAGAAACCGCCGAGGCGTATTTGGGTGAAACCGTCACCCAAGCCGTCATCACCGTGCCCGCCTATTTCAACGACGCGCAACGCCAAGCGACCAAGGACGCAGGCAAGATTGCCGGCCTTGAAGTGCTGCGCATTATCAACGAACCCACGGCTGCGGCTTTGGCTTACGGTTTGGACAAGAAAGAAACCAAAACCATCGCGGTCTATGACCTTGGCGGTGGTACCTTCGATATCACCATTCTGGAAATCGACGACGGCCTGTTCGAAGTGAAATCGACGAACGGCGACACCTTCTTGGGTGGCGAAGATTTTGACATGCGCATCGTGAATTTCTTGGCGGACGAGTTCAAGAAAGAACACGGCGTTGACCTGACCTTGGACAAAATGGCCCTGCAACGCCTGAAAGAGGCGGCTGAAAAGGCAAAGATCGAACTGTCCTCGTCCTCGCAGACCGAAATCAACCAACCCTTCATCAGCATGGACCGCAACTCAGGCCAACCGCTGCACTTGGTGGTTAAACTGACCCGCGCCAAGCTGGAAAACCTGTGTGATGATCTGATCAAACGGTCGATCAAGCCCTGCCAAGCCGCGCTAAAAGATGCGGGCGTCAGCATCGCAGACATCGACGAAGTCGTGCTGGTCGGCGGTATGACCCGTATGCCGCGCGTGATTGAAGAAGTGACCAAGTTCTTCGGCAAAGAGCCCCACAAGGGCGTGAACCCCGATGAAGTTGTGGCCGCTGGTGCTGCCATTCAGGCAGGCGTGTTGCAGGGCGACGTGAAAGACGTGGTGCTGCTGGACGTGACGCCGCTGTCGCTGGGCATCGAAACCTTGGGCGGTGTTTTCACCCGCCTGATCGACCGCAACACCACAATCCCGACCAAGAAAAGCCAAATCTTCTCGACTGCCGAAGACAACCAAAACGCCGTGACCCTGCGCTGCTTCCAAGGCGAGCGCGAGATGGCGGCAGACAACAAGATCTTGGGCCAGTTCAATCTGGAAAACATCCCTCCCGCCCCGCGCGGCATGCCCCAGATCGAAGTGACCTTTGACATCGACGCCAACGGCATTGTGACAGTTAAGGCCAAAGACAAGGGCACGGGCAAGGAACAGGCGATCACCATCCAAGCCTCGGGTGGGTTGTCGGATGCCGACATCGAACGCATGGTCAAAGACGCTGAAGCCAATGCTGACGCCGATAAGGCACGGCGTGAGTTGGTCGAGGCTAAGAACCAAGCCGAAGGCCTGCTGCATTCGACCAAGAAGTCGCTGGCAGAACATTCCGACAAGGTTGATCCCTCGACCGTCGAGATGATCGAACTGGCGATGAGCGCCTTGGAAGACACGCTCAAAACCGAAGATGCCGGCAAGATCAAAGGCGGCATCCAAAACCTGACCGACGCCGCCATGAAACTGGGCGAGGCGATCTATAAAGCGCAGGCCGATCAGGCAGATGGTGGCGACGAAGGCGGGCCGCGCGATGTTGATGACGACATCGTCGATGCCGACTTCGAAGATCTTGGCGACAACAAGCGCAAGTAACCCGCGCAGAACCGGCTAAGGGCGGCCCCCCACGGGGTCGCCCAAACGCATTCTAGATACAAAGGTCCTGCCATGGCAAAGCGCGATTATTATGATGTCTTGGGGGCCTCTAAGGGGGCCTCGGCGGAAGAGCTGAAAAAAGCCTACCGCACCAAGGCCAAAGAGTTGCACCCCGACCGCAACACCGACAATCCCAACGCCGAAGCCCAGTTCAAAGAGATCAACGAGGCTTATGACGTTCTGAAAGACGCCGATAAAAAGGCCGCCTACGACCGATACGGCCATGCCGCCTTTGAAGGCGGGCGCGGGCCGGGAGGGGGTGGCGGCGGCAATGGCGATTTCGGCGCGTCTTTCTCGGATGTGTTCGAGGACCTTTTTGGCGACTTTATGGGCCGTGGTGGCCAAGGGGCCCAAGGCGGGCGTCGCAGCAGGGCGCAGCGTGGGTCAGACCTGCGCTATAACTTGCGCGTATCCTTGGAGGAAAGTTTTAAGGGCGTTCAAAAGACCATCACCGTGCCAAGCGCTGTCGCCTGCGATGTTTGCAGCGGCACGGGGGCCGAAGGCGGGGCCGAACCTGTCACCTGCCCAACCTGTTCCGGCATGGGCAAAGTGCGCGCCCAGCAAGGATTCTTCACCGTTGAACGCACCTGCCCCACCTGCGCAGGCGCGGGGCAAACCATCAAGAACCCCTGCAAGTCTTGCGGCGGCGCAGGGCGCACCGAAAAAGAGCGCTCTTTGTCGGTCAACATTCCCGCAGGCGTGGAAACCGGCACCCGCATTCGCCTTTCGGGCGAGGGTGAGGCCGGTATGCGCGGCGGGCCGACAGGGGATTTGTACATCTTCATCGAAACCCGCGAGCATGCGATCTTTAAGCGTGACGGGGTAAACCTGTTTATCACCATACCCGTGTCGATGATCACCGCAGCCTTGGGTGGCGAAGTCGAAGTGCCCACAATTGATGGCGGCAAAAGCCGTGTCAAAGTGCCCGCAGGCACCCAAGCCGGCAAGCAACTGCGCCTGCGCGGCAAGGGGATGCCTGCGCTGCGCGGTGGCGGGGCGGGGGATATGTTGATTGAACTGGCGGTGGAAACGCCGGTGAACCTGACGGCCAAGCAAAAAGAACTGCTGGAAGAGTTTGAAAAGCTGGCGGCTGATAACAATCCAGAAGGATCGTCGTTCTTTGCCAAGGTCAAAGGCTTTTGGGACGGCATGAAAAGCTAAGGCTTTCAGCGTCTTAAGGTGCATCAAACGCCGCAGCCTTTTTGGACTGCGGCGTTTGCTTTTCGCAGGCATCGTTAACGCTTTTTTCACCAAGCCCATGCCAATCTGCCCGCATGACACACCAAGGATTCCACGAACAACCCCTTCCCCTTTTCCCCCGCAAAGGGGCCGAGGATGAGGCGCTTATGGCAATTATGCCGGCAAAACTGCCCTCGTACATCGCCGACCATCGCAAACGACTACGCGACCGCTTTATGGCGGGGGGTGCAGCGGCTTTGCCCGATTATGAACTGCTGGAATTGCTGTTGTTCCGCGCCATCCCGCGCCAAGACGTCAAACCCTTGGCCCATCTGCTGTTGGATACGTTCGGCGACTTTAACCATGTCATCTCGGCCAGCGCACACCGGCTTGCCATGGTGAAAGGCGTGGGCGACGCCGTCATTCAGGAGTTGAAAATTGTCGAAGCCGCCGCCGGCCGCCTGATGCGCGGGCGGGTGTTGAACCGGCCGGTTCTGACCTCGTGGAGCACGCTGCTGGAGTATTGCCAAACCGTCATGGCCCACCGCGAAACCGAACAGTTCCGCATTCTGTTTTTAGACCGCAAAAACACCCTGATCGCCGATGAAGCGCAATCCGACGGCACGGTGGATCATGTGCCCGTCTATCCGCGCGAAGTGGTCAAACGCGCGCTGGAACTGAACGCCTCGGCGGTGATCTTGGTGCACAACCACCCCTCGGGCGACCCAACGCCGTCACAGGCCGATATTTCCGTGACGCTGCAGGTGCAAGATGCCGCCAACGCGCTGGGAATCGTGCTGCACGACCACCTGATCATCGGCAAATCACAGCAACTGTCATTCAAGGCGCAGGGGTATCTTTAGGGGGATCGCCAAAAGCAAAAGCCGCGCAACCCCTTCGGATTGCACGGCTTTCTTTGCGATATTGGTGCCCAGAAGAGGACTCGAACCTCCACGTCTTGCAACACTGGTACCTGAAACCAGCGCGTCTACCAATTCCGCCACCTGGGCGTATCGTGGGGGGCGGTTTAGCTGTGCCTGCTATGGGTGTCAACGGGGCGCATTGCAAAAATCGCCATCCCCTTTGGTCTTGCTGGCCGCGCCCTGCCCCTGTATTCAGGCGACGCTGTTGACACGGCGCATTTTGCCCCTTTCCCTAACGAGGACCCCATGAGCAAGCTGGTCACGATCTTTGGCGGTTCTGGTTTTGTTGGCCGCTATATCGCACGCAAATTGGCGCAAGAAGGCTGGCGCGTGCGCGTGGCCGTGCGCCGCCCGAACGAGGCGCTGTTTGTGCGCGGTTATGGCGCTGTGGGGCAGGTGGAACCCGTGTTCTGCAACATCCGCGATGACGCTTCGGTTGCGGCAGCGCTGGCAGGGGCGGATTCGGTGGTGAACTGCGTGGGCACCTTTGATGCGCGCGGGTCCAACAATTTTGACGCTGTTCAGGCGCAGGGCGCAGGGCGCATCGCGCGACTGGCGGCTCAGGCGGGCTCGGAGACCTTGGTGCATCTGTCGGCGATTGGCGCGGATGCCGAGGGCTCTTCGAAGTATGCCCGCAGCAAGGGAGAGGGCGAAGCCGCCGTTTTGGCCGCCTTCCCCACGGCCATGATCCTGCGGCCTTCGGTGATTTTCGGCAATGAAGATGGCTTTTTCAACCGCTTCGCCGCGATGAGCCGGATGGGCCCGATCTTGCCATTGGTTGGCGGTTCCACCCGCTTTCAGCCGGTCTATGTGGAAGATGTGGCCGCTGCTGCGGTTTTGGGGGTGACGGGCAAAGCCCATGGCACTTACGAATTGGGCGGGCCTGATGCGCTCAGCCTGACCGCCATCATCCACCGAATGCTGGCCGTTGTGCAGCGCCGCCGCTTGGTTGCGAACCTGCCGTTCTGGGTGGGTGCGGTCATGGCGACTGGGCTGGATACGCTGTCAGCGCTGACCTTGGGCCTATTTCGCAATGGGGTGATCACCACCGATCAAGCCCGCCAGTTGCGCCAAGACAATGTGGTGCAGGCGGGGGCGAAAACCTTGGCCGATCTGGGCATCAATGCCGCCAATTTTGACGCCATTATTCCGGAATATCTCTGGCGTTACCGCGCCACAGGCCAATTCGCCGCCATCCGCGATTCCGCCAAGCATTTGCGGAAGGGCTAAGCCGTGCAGGATATGCTCACGGCAGCGCTGCTTGGGTTGGTCGAGGGGCTGACAGAGTTCATCCCCGTCTCCTCCACCGCGCATCTGCTGCTGCTGGGGCATTTTCTGGGCTTTGAAGGATCAAAGACGCTGGAAGTCGTTATCCAACTGGGGCCAATTCTGGCGATTGCCTATCTTTACCGCGACAAACTGATCGAGGTGGTGTCCACCTATCGCACCAAACCGGCCTCGAAGCGCTTTGTGGGTTCGGTGCTGCTCGCCTTTCTTCCGGCGATGGCCGTGGGGGCGATGGCGCATGACTTTATTAAAACGGTCCTGTTCGAGACGCCAAAACTGATGGCCGTCATGCTGGTTTTGGGCGGCGTGGTCTTGGTGTTTGTCGACAAAATCGCGCCGCAAACGCGGGTAGATGATGCAACGGCGATTCCGTTTGGCAAGGCCTTGGCGATTGGCGTGATCCAATGCCTGTCAATTTTGCCGGGTGTATCGCGCTCTGGCGCTACGATTGTCGGTGCGCGGCTTTTGGGTGTTTCAAAACGCGCTGCGGCAGAGTTTTCGTTTTTCTTGTCACTGCCCACAATGCTGGGGGCTGTTAGCTTTGATCTGATCCAATCGCGCCACGAGCTTGATTTTTCTACCCTGACAGGCATTGGCATCGGCTTGATCGTGGCGACAGTGTCGGGGGCGATCGTGGTGAAATGGATGCTGTCTTATGTCTCCACGCAGGGTTACGCGGTGTTTGGCTGGTGGCGAATCATCTTGGGCCTTGGCGTTTTGGCGGCGCTTTTTGCGGGCTTTTAGACATATAGGTATCATTTGCTGACCTAATTTGAGCACATTTCTTTCCATTCAAGCGCATTTGTTGGGTTATTCCCTTTTATAGGTCAGCATTGCTGCCTTTTATTCCCGAACAGACCAAGGTATCACCGCGGCATCGTGAAGCTGGGAGATGCCCCTATGGCCGTGCAACGTATGCTGAAATTCGTCTCTTTGGGCAAAGAAACCCCCGAAAAGCGCCCGGCCAATTTGCGCGCCGAAGACTTTCATGAAATCTATCGCGAATTCGCGGCCTCCAAAGCTGCCGAACAGGCCAGCCGCTGCAGCCAATGCGGTGTGCCCTATTGCCAAACGCATTGCCCCTTGCACAACAACATCCCCGATTGGCTGCGCCTAACCGCCGAAGGCCGCTTGCAAGAGGCGTATGAACTTAGCCAAGCCACCAACACTTTCCCTGAGATTTGCGGCCGTATCTGCCCGCAAGATCGCCTTTGCGAAGGCAATTGCGTGATCGAACAATCGGGCCACGGCACGGTGACGATTGGCGCTGTCGAAAAATATCTGACCGATCTGGCATGGGAAAACGGCTGGGTCGCCCCGATTAAGCCTGGCGCTGACCGTGTGGAATCGGTGGGCATCATCGGCGCTGGTCCGGGCGGCTTGGCGGCTGCCGATGTGCTGCGCCGCGCGGGTGTGCAGGTGACGGTCTATGACCGCTATGACCGCGCGGGCGGGTTGCTGACCTACGGCATCCCCGGCTTTAAGCTGGAAAAGCCCGTCGTCATGCAGCGCATAGCCCAGTTGGAAACCGCTGGCGTGCAATTCGTGCTGAACTGCCGCGTGGGCGAGGATCTGTCGTTTGATGCCATTCGTGGCCGCCATGATGCGGTGCTGATCGCGACGGGTGTGTATAAATCGCGTGACATTTCCGCCCCCGGCGTAGGCGCGCAAGGCGTTGTCAAGGCGCTGGACTATCTGACGGCGTCCAACCGCAAAAGCTTTGGCGATGACGTGGCCGAATTCGATTCGGGCGAGTTGAACGCGCAAGGCAAGCGCGTGGTCGTCATCGGTGGCGGCGACACGGCGATGGATTGTGTACGCACGGCCATTCGGCAAGGGGCTGTCTCGGTCAAGTGCCTGTATCGCCGCGACAAGGCCAATATGCCCGGCAGCCAGCGCGAAGTGCAAAATGCCGAAGAAGAGGGTGTCGATTTTGTTTGGCTCTCGGCCCCCAAGGGCTTCACCGGTGGCGCTGTGGTTGACGGGGTGATCGTGCAAAAGATGCGCCTTGGCGCGCCGGATGCCACAGGTCGCCAAGTGCCCGAAGTGATCGAAGACGCCGATTACACCGAACCCGCCGATCTGGTGGTGCAGGCCCTTGGCTTTGAACCCGAAGATGTGCCCGCCCTTTGGGGTGTTCCGGAACTGGCCGTGACCCGTTGGGGCACGATCAAGGCCGATTTCCGCAGCCATGCCACCAACCTGCCCGGTGTCTATGCCGCAGGCGATATCGTGCGCGGCGCGTCACTGGTTGTCTGGGCCATACGCGATGGGCGCGAAGCGGCGGATGCCATCCTGACCTATCTCGCCCAATCCACCGCCGTGGCCGCAGAATAAGCCCCGACCCCTGAACATCCGGATGGAGTTCCCCATGAAGCGCCTTGTTCTGCCCCTGATCCTTTTGGCGGCCCCCACCCATGCGGCGACCTTTGCCCCGCCCACGGGCTGCACCGCCTATCTAACAGTGCAATCGCGCGGTTGTCTGGTGTCGCACTTTTATACCTGCGAGGCGGACGCCAAGGGCGAACAGTGGCGGGCCGATTACGGTGCCGATGGTCCCTATTTCCTGTCCAAGATCGACCATGACGCGCAATGGCTGGAAAGCTATGACATCTACCCCGGCACCAAAGAGGTGATGGAGTCAAATCCCCGCGATCCGGCGTCCTTTTCGGATCTGCTCGCTTTGGGGCTGGATACGTTTGATTTCACGCTGAACAAAGACAACGGCGAACACACCACCATTCGCGGCTTTGATAGGCTGACAGGGGAAACTGCCACGATTGATGGCGTGACCCTGAAGCAGACCGAATACGAATACACCCAAACCGACGAAAAGGGCACAGTGTTGCGCCACTCCAAGGGATTTGAGTTTATCTCAGAAGACTGGCGCACCTTCTTTTCGGGCCATTCCGATTGGGAGTTGGAAGACGGCACTTGGGCCCCTTCCGACACCCCGCCCGTCAAATTTATCACAGCGGGCAAACCGGGCTTCGCCTCAACCATACCGCTGTTTGAATGTGACGGTCAGATGTCGTCACTGAGCCTACCCCACAGCGTTGCAAAATCTCTCGGAGGGTCTTGATCATGACCAAATATGACGAAGCATGGGTCGCCGCCGAAGAGGCAAAGCGCGCTTGGATGGATGCTAACAGCCTGTACAAGGCCGAAGACGAGCATTCGTCTTGCGGCGTGGGGCTGGTTGTGGCGATTTCGGGCAAGCCGTCGCGCAAAGTGGTGGAAAACGGGATCAACGCGCTGAAAGCCGTTTGGCACAGGGGCGCTGTGGATGCCGATGGCAAAACCGGTGACGGGGCGGGCATTCATGTGCAAATTCCGGTCAAGTTCTTCTACGACCAAGTCCGCCGCACGGGGCACGAGCCGGATGCGACCAAACTGATCGCTGTGGGCCAAGTTTTCCTGCCGCGCACAGATTTTGGCGCGCAAGAAGCCTGCCGGACCATTGTAGAAACCGAAGTGCTGCGGATGGGCCATTATATCTATGGCTGGCGTCATGTTCCCTCTGACATCTCGGTTCTGGGCGAAAAGGCTTTGGCGACACGGCCAGAGATCGAACAAATCCTGATCCGCTGTGAAAATGGCGCGGATGCGGAGCAATTTGAACGCGAACTTTACATCATCCGCCGCCGCATCGAAAAAGCCGCGACCAAGGCGGGCATTCAGGGGATGTATCTGTGTTCGCTGTCGTGCCGTTCCATCATCTACAAGGGCATGATGCTGGCCGAACAGGTCGCCACCTTTTACCCCGACCTGATGGACGAGCGCTTTGAATCGGCCTTTGCCATCTATCACCAGCGCTATTCCACCAACACCTTCCCGCAATGGTGGCTGGCCCAACCCTTCCGGATGCTGGCCCACAACGGCGAGATCAACACCCTCAAGGGCAACGTCAACTGGATGAAAAGCCACGAGATCCGCATGGCCTCGGGCGCGTTTGGCGATATGGCTGAGGATATCAAGCCGATCATCCCCAGCGGCACATCGGATTCCGGCGCGCTGGATGCGGTGTTTGAAGTGCTGGTCCGTTCGGGCCGCAACGCGCCCATGGCCAAGACCATGCTCGTCCCCGAAGCGTGGAGCAAGCAGACCGCCAATATGCCCAAGGCTTGGGCTGATATGTATTCCTATTGCAATTCAGTCATCGAACCATGGGATGGCCCAGCGGCCCTTGCCATGACCGATGGCCGCTGGGTGTGCGGCGGGCTTGACCGCAACGGCTTGCGCCCGATGCGCTATGTGATCACGGGCGATGGCTTGCTGATTGCGGGCTCGGAAGCGGGCATGGTTCCGGTGGACGAATCCACCGTGCGTGAAAAGGGCGCTTTGGGGCCGGGGCAGATGATTGCGGTGGATATGCAAGCAGGCCGCCTGTTCCACGATGTGGAGTTGAAAGACAAACTGGCGTCAGCACAGCCCTATGGCGATTGGATCGAAAAGATCGTCGACCTGAACGCTTTGCTGCGCGAAGTGCCCGAAGAGCCGATCTATACAGGTGCAGACCTGCGCCGCCGCCAAATTGCGGCGGGCTATACGCTGGAAGAGTTGGAACAAGTGCTGGTTCCGATGGCCGAAGACGGCAAGGAAATGATCGCCTCGATGGGCGATGATACGCCGGCCGCGGTTCTGTCAGCTGTGTACCGCCCGCTCAGCCACTTTTTCCGGCAGAACTTTAGCCAAGTCACCAACCCGCCCATCGACAGCTTGCGCGAAGGTCGGGTGATGAGCCTGAAGACCCGTTTTGGCAATCTGCGCAACGTGCTGGATGAAAATTCCAGCCAGACCGAGATTTTGGTGCTGGAAAGCCCCTTCTTGGCCAATGGTGAGTTTGGCGTGCTGGCCAAGCGCTTTGGCGATCAAGTGGCTTATATTGACTGCACTTTCCCCGCCGGTTCCAGCCAAGACGCGCTGCGCCAAGGGTTAGAGCGTATCAGGTCCGAGGCGGAAGATGCTGTGCGTTCAGGTGCGGGCCAATTGGTGCTGACCGATGAACACCAAAGCGAAGCCCGCGTGGCGATGCCGATGATCTTGGCCACATCGGCCGTGCATTCATGGCTGACGCGCAAAGGGCTGCGCACCTTCTGTTCCATCAACGTGCGGGCGGCGGAATGTATTGATCCGCACTATTTCGCCGTGCTGATCGGGTCTGGCGCCACCACGGTGAACCCCTATGTCGCCGAAGATTCAGTGGCCGACCGCGTATCGCGTGGCCTTATCGAAGGCACGTTGATCGACGCCATGCGCCGCTACCGCGACGCGATTGACGCCGGTTTGCTGAAGATCATGTCGAAGATGGGCATTTCGGTCGTCTCATCCTATCGTGGCGGTTTGAACTTTGAAGCGGTGGGCCTGTCGCGCGCGATGGTGGCCGAATATTTCCCCGGCATGCAAAGCCGCATCTCGGGCATCGGCTTGAACGGCATTCAGTTGAAGTGCGAAGAGGTTCACGCCAAAGGCTGGCTGTCGCAGACCGATGTGCTGCCGGTGGGTGGGTTCTACAAAGCGCGCCGTTCAGGGGAAAAGCACGCTTGGGAAGCCCAGACGATGCATATGCTGCAATCGGCCTGTGACCGCGCGTCTTTCGACATCTGGAAGCAATATTCCGCCGCCATGCGGGCCAACCCGCCTATTCACATTCGTGATCTGCTGGATATCAAAGCCTTGGGCAAAGCCGTGCCAATTGAAGAGGTGGAAAGCATCACCTCGATCCGCAAGCGCTTTGTGACACCGGGGATGTCCTTGGGGGCCCTGTCGCCCGAAGCGCATAAAACGCTGAACGTGGCGATGAACCGCATCGGGGCCAAGTCTGACAGCGGTGAGGGCGGTGAAGACCCCGCCCACTTCCTGCCCGAAGCCAATGGCGACAATCCTTCGGCGAAGATCAAGCAGGTGGCATCAGGCCGCTTTGGTGTGACGGCGGAATATTTGAACGCCTGTGAAGAGCTGGAAATCAAAGTCGCCCAAGGCGCAAAGCCCGGTGAGGGCGGGCAATTGCCCGGCATGAAGGTGACGGCCCTGATTGCGCGCCTGCGCCATTCCACGCCGGGGGTGACGCTGATTTCACCGCCGCCGCACCATGATATCTATTCCATCGAAGATCTGGCGCAGTTGATTTATGACCTGAAGCAAATCAACCCGCGCGCCAAGGTAACAGTCAAACTGGTGTCGTCATCGGGCGTTGGCACGATTGCGGCGGGCGTGGCCAAGGCCAAGGCCGATGTCATCCTGATCTCGGGGCATAATGGCGGCACGGGGGCTTCGCCTGGCACCTCGATCAAATATGCGGGTCTGCCGTGGGAAATGGGGCTGACCGAAGCGCATCAGGTTCTGGCCATGAACAACCTGCGAGAACGCGTGACGTTGCGCACCGATGGCGGGCTGCGCACGGGCCGCGACGTGGTGATGGCCGCGATGATGGGGGCCGAAGAATACGGCATCGGCACAGCGGCCCTAATCGCCATGGGCTGTATCATGGTGCGCCAGTGCCAATCCAACACCTGCCCCGTGGGCGTGTGCACCCAGAACGACGCGCTGCGCGCCAAGTTCACGGGATCGGCGGATAAGGTCGTCAACCTGATCACCTTCTATGCGCAAGAAGTGCGTGAAATTCTGGCATCCATCGGCGCACGCTCGATGGACGAGATCATCGGTCGCGCCGATCTGCTTAGCCAGATCAGCCGTGGCTCGGCGCATCTGGACGACTTGGATTTGAACCCGCTGCTCATCTCGGTCGATTCTGCCCAGAAGATCACCTACGACCGCTCTAAGCCGCGCAACCATGTGCCCGACACGCTGGATGCCGAAATCATCCGCGACGGCGCGCGCTTCTTTGAAGATGGCGAAAAGATGCAGCTGTCTTATGCCGTGCGCAACACGCTGCGCACCATTGGCACAAGGGCCAGCAGCCACATCGTGAAAAAGTTCGGCATGCGCAACAGCTTGCAGGCCGATCATCTGACAGTGAAACTGTCAGGGTCCTGCGGCCAATCGCTGGGGGCGTTTGCCGTGCGCGGGTTGAAGATTGAAGTGCAAGGCGATGCCAACGATTATGTGGGCAAGGGCCTGTCGGGGGCGACGATTACGGTGCGGCCGTCAATGACCTCTCCGCTGAAGGCCGAGGAAAACACGATCATCGGCAACACGGTGCTGTACGGCGCAACCGATGGCTATCTTTACGCCAGCGGGCGGGCGGGCGAACGCTTTGCCGTGCGCAATTCCGGCGCAAAAGTTGTGGTCGAAGGCTGCGGGTCGAACGGGTGTGAATACATGACCGGCGGCATGGCGGTGATTTTGGGCCGGATCGGGGCAAATTTTGGCGCGGGCATGACGGGGGGGATGGCCTATGTCTATGACCCCGACGGCGTGGCCGAAGATGCAATGAACACCGAGACGATCCTGACCTGCGGTCTGGGCCACCCCCATTGGGAAGCCCAACTGAAAGATCTGATCACCGCCCATGTCGCAGAAACTGGCAGCCGTCACGGGGCGCAGATCTTGTCCAACTGGGCAGAGGAACGGCGCAACTTCCTGCAAGTCTGCCCGCTGGAAATGGTCAACCGCCTGCCCCACCCCCTGTCGGACGAGGCGGTCAAGGTTCCGGCAGAGTAAGCGGGGGTTAGCGACCCTTCGCAAGTCTTTGGGACATTTGCGCACATAGAAAGGGGGAAGGGGTAACCCCTCCCCCTTTGGCGTTAAGGGCGGGTGCCCACTTGACCAAAGCGCCACTCTGGGGCCTATGGTTTCCCATGGCTGAGAAGAAACCACAGACGAAAAAGACGGAACCTGCTGCGATCTTGCCCCTATGGCGGCGGGTGCTGCGCTGGATTGGGCGCATCTTGGGCGGGGTTGTGGCGTTCTATCTGGGGCTGATCGTGCTCTTCTCATTCCTGCCGCCGCCGGGAAACATTTACCAATGGCAGGAAAGTTGGCGCTTGGGTGGTATTGAACGGCAATGGGTCAGCTGGAAAGACATCTCGCCCGATATGGCGCGGTCAGCGGTGGCGGCAGAAGATGCCAATTTCTGCCTGCATTGGGGCTTTGATATTGAACAAATCCGTGACGCCATAGCCAACGGCAAGCAGCGCGGCGCATCGACCATCAGCCAGCAGGTCGTAAAGAACGTGTTTTTATGGCAGGGCCGATCTTATCTGCGTAAGGCGCTTGAGGCGATCATCACGCCCGTGGTGGAGCTGATGTGGTCAAAACAGCGCATTCTTGAGGTTTATTTGAACGAGGCCGAGTTTGCCGAGGGCGTCTTTGGTGTGCAAGCCGCAGCCCAAGTGCTGTTTGACACCGATGCCGCACAGCTGACAGCCACGCAATCTGCCCGCTTGGCAGCCGTTTTGCCCAACCCCAAAGAACGCAACGCCGCAAAACCTTCTGGCTTTGTGCGGTCGCACGCAGCCCAGATCCGTTCCGGCGCAGAAACAATAAAGGCCGATGGCCGCGCCGCTTGCTTTGAGACGGCAGATTGAAGATGAGGTGGTTGAAATCCGCCCGCCCCCGTTGCATGGAGGGGTGAACTTTGCCGCAGGTCCCCATGATCCGTCTGTATCACTTCCCGCTCTCCCCCTTTTGCCGCAAGGTGCGGCTGACCTTGGCCGAAAAACGGCTAGAGGTGGAACTGGTGGAAGAGCGCTATTGGGAGCAAGATCCCGAATTCCTGCGGCGCAATCCCGCCGGAAAGGTGCCCGTCTTGAAAATGGACACCAAGCTGATGACGGAAAGCCAAGCGATCTGCGAATATCTGGAAGAAACTGTTCCCAATCCGGCACTAATGCCGCGCGATGCCGAAACCCGCCACGAGGTGCGCCGCCTGTGCGCTTGGTTTGATGACAAGTTCCACACCGAGGTCACATCCAAGCTGCTGTACGAGCGGGTCTATAAAAAGATCATGGGGCAGGGCTATCCCGATTCCAAGAATGTGAAATCGGGGGCGACGCGGATCAAATATCACATCGATTATCTGGGCTGGTTGCTGGAACAGCGGCGCTGGCTGGCGGGTGATGTGATGACGCTGGCCGATTTCGCGGCGGCGGCGCATTTGTCAGCGCTGGACTATATCTCGGACGTGGATTGGAACCGCAACGCTTTGGTCAAAGATTGGTACGCCAAGATCAAATCGCGCCCGGCCTTTCGCCCGCTTCTGTCGGACCAAATTCCGGGCTTCCCACCGCCGGCGCATTACGCCGACCTTGATTTCTAATCGGCGCGATTTTTCTGCGAAAAATCAGCCCTCGGCTGGTTCATAGCGCACATAGGCAAAGGCCGAACTGTCGGGCGCCCAGCAGGGCACGTTGATCGTGCCTTGGCCGCCGGTGAATTCCAAAACACGGCGGCGGTGGGTGCCGTCGGGGTTGGCCAAGCACAGCGCCACGGGCAGATTGGCGGGGTGGCCTGTCGTGCCGGTTGGATAGGCCAGATACAACAGATGCGCGCCGTCGGGCGAGGGGTGGGGGAACCAGTTCACCTGATCATCGGCAAACAGCTTGCGCTGGTTGGACCCATCGGCCCCCATCACCCAGATTTGCGCATGGCCGTCGCGGTCACAGTTGTAATAAATCTGCGACCCATCAGGCGCATAATCGGGGCCGTCACAATGCCCCTCTCCCTGCGTCAGGCGGGTTTCCGGCCCGCCGTTCACGCCGATCGTGTACACATCAATCACCCGCCGCCCCCCGCGCGCTGCGACATAGGCCAAGGTCTGCCCATCGGGCGACCAGCCATGCCACCAACTGGGCGCATCGGGCGAGATCAGGCGCGGTTCGCCACCGCTGGCGGGCAAAAGAAACATCTCTGACCCGCGGTCGCGGTGGTTTGAGATGACGATCAGGCTGCCATCGGGGCTGATGCCGTGGTCATTGTTGAGGCTTTGGGCAAAGCCTGTGTCGACAGGGATCATGCGGGGCGCATCCAACGGCACGCGGTAAAGCCTGCCGCCGCCGTTGATCAGCAGAGATTGGCCAGAGGGCTCCCAATTCGGCGCCTCGATCACGCCATCAGTTTGCAGCACCGATTGCACGCTTTGGCTGGCCAAGGTGTAGATTTCCAGAAAGCTTTTCATTTCCACCCTTATCTGCCGCGCGTCGCAGTGTGACTTTGCCTCCGGCGGGGATATTTTAACACATATGAAAGACGATTTCATACTTGCTTAAATATCCCCCACGGAGCGTGAGATGGCAGAGCCAAGGGCGGTCCTATCAGGTCTTGGCCTTGGGCGTCAGCAACTTCGGTGGCCGCAGCGCTTCGGCCGCTTTGAAGAGGCTGAAGGTTTGGTTCACATAGTTCACCACGCCGCCGATCTGCTCCATATATTTGGTCAGTTCCGGCGTGCGTTCGGCTTCCACCACTTGCACGGGGCGTTCGGGGTTTTGGCTTTCAAACTGGCAGTAAAACAGCGGCTCACCCCGACGCAGCACGATGTCTTTTTCCGGCTCATGCCATTCAAAGGCCCACATCAAGGGGCGCGGCCACACGTTCAGCGGAAAGCGACCGCCGAAGATGGTGCCGGGCAGGGGGGTGGGGCGGTAATGCGCAAAGGTGCCGATTTGCGAGACATAGACCAGCTCATCCGCGATAAAGCAGTAAGGCAGGGCCAGCTGCACAGTGGGCCTGTCTGGATAGCGCCATTCGTTTTCTGCCACCAAGGTCAGCACCTCGTTCAGCTTATTGGCCCGCACCGGTGATGCCGCCCCCGCGCGGTTGATCAGATGGGGCTTGCCCTTGTCATCGCGGGAAAAGCCAATGTGCAGATCATAAGGGCAATTGACCACGAAATAGCGGCTTTCCAACTGCACGACCGCTGGGCAGCGGCTGGCCGATTTGGCATGGGCCTTGTTGGTTTGCCGAAAGATCAGCCGTTCGGGCGCATCAAAAAGCACAGCCCCTTTGTCGCTTGTTAAAAACCAGCCCACGGAAACAGGGCCAGTCGTTGGGGCCTGATCGGGCCTATCAAATGCTACAGTGATTTCCATAAATGCCTCCTGAAATGAAAGGCAGAAAACCCCCGCGCGTGCGGCTTGTCAACGGGTGGCTTTGGCTTTCACCGGGTTCTGCCCCGCATCCGGGTGCAGACGGGCAAAGATCAGGGCGGAGGCAAAGGCCAAGCCCGCGACCAAGGCAAAGACATACGGAAAGTTCCCCAGATCGGGTGCCGAAGTGCCGCGCAGCGCCCCGCAGAGTTCCAGCACCATGGCCGCAAGCGTGATGCCCACCGATCCCAGCGCAAAGACCAAAATCGCCGCACGAAACACCACGCGCGCGCCGAACCTATCCGCCGCCCAGCCCGACGCTGGAATGAACACCGCCAGCGCCAGCAAATAAGACGTTAGCACCAGTTTCAGATGAATAGGGTCAGTCGCCAGATCAACCGCCATAGCGGGCATCGAGGTGGATAGAACCGAGGAATCCACATTCTCCATCAGCAAAGCCACCGCCACGATCAGCGGAACGACCCGCTTCAAACGCGGGGCAGAGAGGGGAATTATCGCCATATGACCTTGTCCCCCAAGCGGCTGGCATAGGCAAGAGGCAGCGCTTGAAGAGGATTTGAAAAAAGGGGATTGCCAGAATTGGACCGTTCCAATAACTTTTGTGGAACGGTCTAAAACACGGGCGGGAATGGCATGGGCAAACTGGTTTCAGCGGCAGAGGCGGTCGCGCGCATTCAGGATGGGGCGGTGGTGACGGTGTCGTCGTCATCGGCTTTGGGCTGCCCCGATAAGGTGCTGGAAGCCTTGGGCGCGCGTTTTCGGGCGGAAGGCCATCCGCGCGGCATCACCACGCTGCACCCGATTGCGGCGGGGGATATGTATGGCGTGAAGGGCGTTGATCATATCGCGCAAGATGGGCTTTTGGCGCGGGTGATTGGCGGGTCTTATCCGTCAGGCTCTTCCAACCTGCCCATGCCAGAGATTTGGAAGATGGTCAGCGAAGACCGCATTCCCGCCTATAATGTGCCTTCGGGCATTTTGTTCGATATGCACCGCGATGTGGCAGCGCGAAAGGCGGGGGTCTTGACCAAGGTGGGCTTGCAAACCTTTGTCGACCC
>Ga0209550_10000043_pt1 | contig 84948 bp, 91 predicted proteins | sample LauGreSuBDMM15SN_2_FD_187567 | JGI IMG/M metagenome (GOLD analysis project Ga0209550, IMG submission 187567) | Freshwater lake microbial communities from Lake Michigan, USA - Su13.BD.MM15.SN (SPAdes) (version 5) | ecosystem: Environmental > Aquatic > Freshwater > Lake | place: Lake Michigan... | reverse complement strand
CTTTTAAGCTTCGCTTAAAAGTCCATAACCCGTTATACGGACTGAAGACTTTTAAGCTTCGCTTAAAAGTCCATAACTCGTTATACGGACCGAAAATTTTTAAGCTTCGCTTAAAAGTCCATAACTCGTTATACGGACCGAAGATTTTAAGCTTTGCTTAAAATAAGAGTATGAATTTTAGCTGGATAGTATTATTATCCTGTATTATTCTTTTTGGACTAGTTACATATAGATTAGCTAATCCTAATTTGAGTAATGAGCAAAAGAAACAGTTATATTATGGTCAAATTATTACATCATTCTTTGCGAGTACAATGATATTATTTTTTATGTCAATGTTTGCAATTAGTTCTTTTAATTTCATTCGACGTGGTCAGTTAGATAAGTTACACTTTTTTCTATGGCCCATATTCTATATAATAACCAGTCCATTCAGTTTAACAATAATTCAATATAGCTTTAAAGATATGCTAGATGAAAAATATTTGTCTATAGGTATACTTCTTTCAACCATAGTTAGTGCTATATTTCCATTAAATATGATAAAACCGTCTTTGTTTAAGAGTACTCTTGCACTAATTATTTAATAAATCTCAAAGGTAAAAATAAGATTCTAACATAATTCCTCCAAAGGCCAGTATTGCAGTAATCATATACGCCGGCGACTTTGTTAATTCAAACATAAAGAAATTAATACACAGTATAAATGTACAATATATCAGAAACGTTCTTGAGGCCTTTCCTAGTTTTTGTCGACATAACGGACATGTCTGCTGTATTACTAACCATTCTTGTAAACATGGTCTGCAAAAGGAATGATTACAAACTGTAGTAATCATTGCTTTTTCTTCTAAACATATTGGACATGACATTGCTTACTATAAAAGTGAAACTATTACTGGCTTTTAAATAGGGGCAATGGGTTCCATTAGTTCAAAACCAGTATCTACATGTTCTATATGTCTAGATACTATGAACAAGGAATTAAAGACTCTAGACTGCGGTCATTCATTTCACAACTCCTGTGTTTCTACATGGTTCCAACATAAAACCAGTTGTCCTCTGTGTCGAAAAGACCAAAATCAAGATGAACATTATGTTACGCTACGAGTAACATGGACACAAGCCGGTGATTTATGGACCCGTAATGTTATTGTGCTCAATTCTCCTTTTACATGGAGGCCGGCCGATGGTCCTATGCCTCCAGCACTAGAGGCGTGGATTGCTGACAGATAGACACTTCTTTAGTTTCATAAGTAAATACTGGTCTCGCACCGTAGTGTTTAAGAGGTAGAAATGCCGATGAAAGTTGGCGATGTTTCCCTGTTTTAATATCTTTGTTATTCTTTTTTTGTCGTGAACAATTACAAATTAAGATAGTCTTGTATCGACTAGTCAAGAAATCTAGGAAATCATAGATTTCGGCTGTTGTCCAGTGTTGTAGTACATCTTTCAAAATACATAGGTCTGCATTTGGAAAGTCTCTATTTGCAAAACAATCTTGGACCCGGAATTGTCTAGTTGGTGTTGAATATTGTTGCAGACTCTGAATCATAGGTTCATATACATCAAGCCCCGTGTATGATACATCTAAACCGTCATAGATAGCGGGGCCACACCGAAAATCTCCGCATCCGATGTCTACTACAGATTGAATCCGGTGTTCTTGAATAAAGTTACGGAGCCATGGAATATATTCTCGGTTAAATTCTACGGATGACCCCGAACCACTAGAACCTTTATAAGTCTGATTGTTAGAACCCCAGTATTCCCGTTCATAGATTCCAGTAAAAATCTGGGTATGTTTAAGGTCCATTAGGGTTCTAACATTATGTATATTTAGATTCTGTTTGTAATAGTAGAATGAGGAATAGAATGACTAGACGTAAGAATCGTAAGAATCGTAAGAGTCGTGTTCAGCGTGGAGGTGGTAACAGAATGGGAAAACATCAGCAATTGTTTGAAAATGGGTTCGATTCTGCTGGGCAGAATGATGAGCATTTTTATACATGCGGTGAAAGAGCTATACCACAAGACACTTTATTAGGTAGAAATGTCTCTAATATTAGGTGTGTAAATGGTGTAATATTCGGATTAAATGCACCACCAGGACCAATGTCAGTAAGAAATCGTATTCTAGCTTTAAAAAATGCCAATCCACCACCTGCAAAAGGTAGACTAGGAGGCCGATTTTAATATAGATTCCTAAGTAGATATGTCGTGTAAGTCTACTGTAAGTCTGCCTCAAAATGCTGTTTTAGATGCTGGAACTGTATCAGATCTTCGAAAGGCAGCGACTTTATATTTTAATGTACCTAAGCCTGGTTCTGTTGGCAGAAGATTCAAGAGCGCAGCAGACTATGTTCAATACAAAAAAGCAGAATCTCTGGCCGGTTCTTCTAATGGATTACTACCTCCTCAGACAAATGTAATTACTCAATTACAGGGTAATTGTTGAATTCTAAGACGAGCTCTCCACGTTTCTATGACCAACTTCTTCTTGTCAGCCTCCGGAAATGTAGCTATAACGCGTTCAAACAGAGTCCTTCGATGTTCTAACATCTGAATTATCCACGATTCCTTGTCTTTGACTTTGGGCATTGATACGTTCTTTGTGACAATTTATTGAGTCAAATTTGCCAACTTTGTTTCCATAATGGTTCGCCAGTCATCCAAGAGTTGAATCTTAGGAGGCTTTGATGCATCATTCCATATCACGTGACCAATCTTTGTTGGATTGGTCAAGTCGTATGTATAGGCCTCTGTAGTAGTGGGGTCCACTAGATAGACAATTCCTTGAATCTCAAGCTTGTACATTTACATATCAATATGTGTTGGTTTCAACGTCAAGTTTAACATTTAACAGACTTAATATAGAATGTGGATTTTCTTCTTCCATAATTTCTAAACCTTTAACTTGTTTATAGAAAGGCAAATTTTTCCAATCCGTAGATTGTGTTGCAAGTTCTTGAATTTTAGTATAGAAATCAGTCGGAAGACATGCTTTTGCATCAAAAGGCATATCTTTTACTAATTCTAAATCCATGTCATGTATTTTAAATGCAAGTTCGCACATTAGAATACTAAATCCAGAACATACCGTAGACAATTTTTCATGAGTAAATAATTTTTCTTTTGTCTTATCTACCCGCCGTTTAATTTCTTCCAAATTGGTCTCGATACATCTTTTACCTGTTAGTAATTTACTTCCGATTTTTGTAACTGTATCCCAAATACTATAATCTATTAATGAATTTTCTAGGAATATCTTGGATAAAAATGCAGTCGTAGCACGGATAAGAGAGGCTTTTGGGCCTGAATATCTAAGAATATGAATTGAAGTATCTTCTTCTTTAAGATTAATTTTTGTTGTATATGCACTGAATCCATAAGAACTAGGATGGGTACGAGAAATAATTAAAAAGTCTTTATCATAGTTTAATGTTATTGTTCCTAAAACTGTTTCTATATGACCAGCTTTGTATGTTGAATTTGGGTGATAATATAAAATATCTCCAGGTGTAACTGCAGGAAAATTTTGTAAATCAAGATATTTAGAGTAGCGAGTACATATTTCTTTTATACCATCAATTATTGTGTCTAAATTAGATGCATATATAGGATTTTGTTTAGAATCTTTGCTAAAATATAGATTTGCATCAGAACAGAAACTATTAAAATCAATGTTAAAATCTAATGAAGTATCGGAATCATCGAATTCTTTGTCAAACAAGATGAATTTACTTATGGTTCGACGTTCTTTTAGTATCATATATGGAGTATATCCGCCCCGCTGTTTTCTTATTGTTTTTCTTTTGTGCCGTCTATTATATCTTCGTGTGACCATTCTTAATATTTAAAAATGTTTTAATAGATTCGGATCTATTAATAAGAGTATTCCTAGTATGATTAATATCGACAGATATAATTTAGTTTTATCTTCGTCTGACCAGTTGTGCGTATAGATATCTGATAGACCCCATATGGCTATCCATGCTAGCATTACAATAAAAATAAAGACAATTCTCATCTACTTTGGGTCAACAAAAGTTGAAATAGGGGGCCTTGATTATTAAGGTGCCATGGCTTGTAAGACTTGCCTTTCCTGGTTAGGACGTACTGTTGTCCATTCTGAATGTCCTGTTCGTGCATCTGCATGGTGTAGTCAATGTGGATGTAACGGGCATCGTCCATCTGAGTGCACGGAACATATTCCGTGGACAAGACCCTCAACTCTCGAAGAGCTGATTCCGGCAGATGTTAAAAAACGCTGGAATCTTAAGACTGCGACCCGGATACAGTGGAGTGAACCGGAACTGGAAGATGCCGAACGCGAGATAGCAGACATCAATGTTATTGAAATTCGCTATCACGTAGAGGGTAAGTCAAACCGTCTTGATGCCCGTCTCAGAGAATTCATGAAACTTAACAAGGTTCAGACCACTCACAAGATGGATGACAACATCATGACTTTGCGCGAATGGGCCGTTTACCAGGGAAAGAAGATACGGCTTATTCAAGAAAAGTCATAACAAATTTAATGCATTAAAGTAAGGATGGGGTCTTTTGATGCCGACACTATATCACCTAATATTCCATACACATATGCTGTCGGAGGTGGATATCCTGATACAGTAGCATCGGGCCGAAATACTGTAGATGTGTTAGGCCTCGGTTCTATTCCTGTAAATGAACTTCGGTCATTTCAAGAATCTGCTCGTCCTGGTATGCCATATGCTCTGTTAGGTGGTTATCGTTCAAAACGTAGACAAAGACGAAAGACGTATCGTCGCAATAAAAAGACACGAAATACCCGTAAGTATAGATAAGTATCCTACAATAGATTCTGATGTGTTTTTTGATGCCGATATAAATTTTTCAATACCCGCAGGAAGACCAGGTACAGCTTTTGGTGCAGTAGTATAATCTCCGGGTATATCGTGGACCGGCTCTTTATAACTCATAGCCTTTGCCTGTTGTTCTTTGTGTTTATTCGCAGAATCCTCCATTTTTGCGTCTACCGTATAAAGATAATTTGTCCAATAGGATAAGATGCAACCAAAAGAGCCAAAAGAAGACCCTGCACAAATTGATGCCGGTGTTCGTGAAAGTAAGAGGTCGGTCGGTGCCCGTAAATTAGTTGAACAAATGTATGCTCTTCATGATGCAGGGACCTCTAAGGAAGAAATTGAGTCTGTGATGAAAGATCAGAAGGAGCAGTTTCCGAAACTGTTTTCGATGGTTCTCGACCCAGGACACTCGCGGGTAATGCTGACCGCCATGCTAGACCAGTTGGAGGCGGTAGAGAATGGGAAGAAAACGACTCATGACGCGTCAGTGATGGTCGGAACGGTCCTGGTAAACTCTTATGTGAGACCGAAGCTAGGAATGGCTCCAATGCCTCTTCCAAATTAACCATCATAATCTGTTCATCCGAGAATCCAGCGTATTGTCGATTAATTGGTACATTATACTTGGAACACCAGACACGACTAGATTTTATGTTAGAAAGTAGAAGACTCTGAATGAGAGACTTTGTTGGATGATTAATAAGGTTCAATGTTAATTGAATGTTACTAATTTGATGACTCTCAACAATTGTCTGAAAACTCTTGAGTTGTTCTAGCCACGTTGACTTATAGGAAATTGTAGGGCATACAGAATCACATTCAGTAAGAGATTTCAGTGTTTCTAAGACCCATGGTGGAATAATCTTGAGTCTATAACCAATCCAGTATCTCTCTGAATTTGCTGGACGACTCGTTAATGGTTTTACTAGAGCTGTTTTCTCAAAACAGCCCGACAAGAGCCACAGAAGATTCAAAGTTCCCGAATATGTTGTATCAAAGAGTTTAATAATCATTGTGCCTCCAATTTTTAATGTATTGAGTCCACATAGACCTTCTGCAGCTAACAGTCGTTGTACTGTGTTTTCTTGTGCATTAAAGTCAGCACTGAAATCAAATCCACCGTCAGCCGTATACAGATGGGCCTTTCCAATATGTTTATGGGCAGACTGCTTAAAGGAATCTTGGTTGGCAAGAGAATACAGATTCCCAGTAGAATCCGCACCGTATGTTATTAGAACATTGGGATATGTGGATAAGAATTGCTGTGACTTGCGCCATCCCGGAATAGTTTTTTCAGTAGACCGAAGAGTCATTGCAATCATTCGACATGGAATAGGATCCGTTCGATGAATAATGGCTTCTAAAAATCCCCCCGGACCTTCGGCTGAGTGTGCGGTCAAGAATGGGTCTGCCTTTTCCAGTTCCAGAAGTTCCCAGAGTTCAATCATTTTAAAATAGGACCGAGACAAAGGTATGACAGCCGAGATAGACCGATAGGTCCGTTTTTGAAGAGATAAGAAGATATATTCATACGGATTAGTAATTTTCTTAGCAGTATCCCATGTTTGAACAGTTTGAATCTTGTCAATTTCTCCTTTGAGTTCTAACAGAGTCTGATGATGCTCGGTTGTAAAAATTGGGCGATCAGTATCTGGTAACAGCGAGGGAGGTGTTTCATCAGGATAAGGTGTTGTATCTAACCAATGTAGCGAATTGTCCATGCTGGGTTAAAGGGCCAGGTGTTTAGGTCAACCTTTTTTTCATGTGTATATAATAGAATGCCTGAAAAAAAACAGTGTACATCTCTGCGTTGTGGAAAAGAAGGAATGAAACGTAATCCTGGTCAGCCTTTTCTATATCCTTTGAAGCAATGTGAGCGGGCATGTGCTGAAGGTTCTCCATTTTGTGCCACGTGCATTAAGCAAGTTAATGATCCCGAAAAATGGCATGGGGCCACTACTAATTCTGCACTTCCTCCATATTCTCGTGGCTATTTTCCTGAAGGTAGCCCTTTCAGCCATATGGGTCGTTCTAATTATAATTTAAAGACTACGGCAGCTGCGCTAGAAAAAGCCGAAAAAGAAGCTGCCAAGGCTGCAGCCGCAGCAGCAAAAGAGATTGAAAAGGCTGAAAGAGAAGCGGCCAAAGCTGCAGAAAAGGCTGCCAAGGTTACTCTTAGAGAGACTAAAAAAGCTACAAATGCAGCAGTAAAGGCATCTAACTTAGCTGATAGAATGGCTAGAGCTGGTGGAGGTGGTCCATCTCAAACTAGGAGACGTGGTCTAGTACCGGCTCCTGCTATAAGAGGTGGTCTAGCCGTTCCATGGCATGGAAAGACTCGTAGTAGACTAGAAAGATTAGCTAGAGGTCCTACAACTACGTCTTCTAGTAATAGGGAGGGATTAGGAGCTCCCCGTTATAATAATCCTGCACTTGCTCTTAGAAACCCTAACTGGTTCTAACCTTCATAGGTTAACAGGCCAATACTAATTATACTCAGAATAACACCACAGATCTTAGTTAGCGATATTTTTTCATTAAAATAAAAAAGACCCATGCAAGTAACTAATACAACACTCATTAAATCCCACATTATATTCATTACGGTGAGACTCTCATGTGTAAGGGATTTAAGGAGTATCAATGGTTCAAATGCATAAAGAAACATGGGAATAATCATCCAAACTGGATCTAATCCCATACTTACGTATTTCACAATCGGAAATGTGGTTACGTCCAAGGCTGCCATGCCCAGGCCGTATCTTAATGATTCTGTATTAAACATCTACTATTCATCTACGAAATTCATTTCAAGTTCAGGTGCCTCTGTTGCCTCGCTCAGAATCAGAGTCGGCAAAGGAGCCGGAATCTGTAGATCCCGTAATCTACATCCCGTCTTCTTATCTTCTTCGTCTTGTTCTTCCATAACACCGACTCTCTCCAACTTCCTCTTCGGAGCCGGTGAAGTAGTAATCATGTTAGACATCGCAGACTCATCTAACAGTACATGTGAGAAACTTGTACCACCACGAATAGGCTGACCCGTCATAATATTTGCCGATACTCCGGTAACCGGATCTAATTCACCAAAGATTGCAGCGCGTAACATGATATCCTCTACCTGTTCAAAGGAAGCCTTTGCCAATGGACCAATCTTTGCCTTTTTATTTACACCAATACGGTCCGCCGACATTAGTCGACCACGATTGCAGATAGTATCTACCAGAAGTGCAACATGGCGATAATTTACCGGTGCCGCTTGCTCGAATAAACCGAAGATTTCTCTGAATAGAATGGTCCGTGCTGCCTCGATACCCAGATTATCATACACATCGTGAACATGATTACTGATAAGACGAAGACCATCTACATCTGGATGGATGATTACATCGAGAAAATTAGTACCCAGTGTGTCTAACACGAATTGATCGACAGACTCATACTTGCCCTGGGCCGGATCTATTGCAAAGACCTCATTTTTAACCATGCGGAAACTTACAGACTTGAGACCAGGTAGACCCCTAATAAGTACAGAAGTCAAGACCTTGTTTTGCATTGCCTTTATCGATACCAGATCATCCAGAGGATCCTGCTTGTACTTCATACGGATTCGCATGACAATCTGAGAAGCATTGTGGTCACTATAAGATGTTTCCAACGAACCCTCAAACTGTTTTCGCAGAACGAAGTTGATGTCCTCGATTGTGATATTCTTGTTAAACATCCGTTCACGGTCCAGCTCAAGTCGCAGAATCCATGGACTCTGTTCTTCCTGTGTTTGGCTCTGTTCAAACGCCGTGAAGAATGTGAGCCATTCAGTATCCTCTGCAATTAATGATGCCTGGTCACGGGGATCATAATAAATACGGGCCACCGTTACCAAGTCTTTGAGCATAGTGAATTCAAGTTCCTGTGTTAGGCGACGCGCATCCTCTTTGGACTTGATTAGGTCTGGACGCAGATAGATTGTTAGCGAAGTAGCCTTTGGATTCTGGGTTACTGTCAACAACTCCTTGAGACGAGGTACACCTCGTGTCATACCAGACTTGGCAGCTACACCGGCTAAATGGAATGTATTTAACGTCATCTGGGTAGTTGGTTCGCCCAGACTCTGTGCAGCAATGATACCAGCCATCTCACCAGGAATTACCCACGATTTCATATGTTTGACCACAATCTGTTCTGCGAGCCAATCAAAGGCAGTTGTAGTGAGACCTTTGTCTTGAATTGACTTTGGATTGAGATGAAAACGGAGCAGAATGGCCCATAAACGAATTTGTGTAGTTCTTGCAATAATCTTTTCAATCATATCTAGGACATGGGCACCAGATACAGGAGCCTTGCCCTCAGATGCAGGACCAATCTGTTGAAGTGCATTTGCAATTAGTCTCGGTAAATGAACGGCAGATTGAACAGATTTTTCTACACGACCGCCCCATACATTCTTGACTAGGATGTCACGGTCTTCTAAGATTTTGGTGATAAATGCCTGGGAACGCTCACCGGCCACATCTGAAACCGTAAAGCGTTCACGGATTTCGGTGTCGGTCAATGAACCTAGATTTATAGGCTGATTCTCAATCTTAGTGGCACTTGTGCCGTCATCACCGTATGCAAATTGTACAATTAGACCACCAGAGTCACGAACCGTGCCATCATGACCCACCATGAAATCCTCCATAGTCTTTACTAATTTACGTTGCATATACCCAGAATCGGCCGTTTTGACAGCCGTATCAATGAGACCCTCACGGCCAGTCATAGCATGGAAGAAGAATTCGGCCGGTGTCAGTCCTTTTACGAAAGAAGACTCAATGAAACCACGGGCTTCGGCACCGTCCTCGTATCTCTTGAAATGTGGCAGAGTTCTATCCTGAAAACCATATGCAATACGCTTACCCTCTATAGACTGCTGACCCAGAAGAGCAATCATCTGGGCAATATTCAAATCGGCACCTTTCGAACCGCATTTTACCATATTTACCATACGATTATTGGAAGAAAGTGACTTGAGACCCGTCTTGCCCGCAGCACCAATGACTTTATCCAAAGTCTCAAAGACCTTGCCCTCGAATTCATCTTGATTTGTACGGCCCGATCGATTATCAAAGAGACCCATGTGTACCTGGAGTTGAATAGACTCAATCTTCTTCTTGAGATCACCCATTTCCAGTGCAATCTTAGATAGCGTATCCTGGTCAGCTACCAGATCCGACAAACCTACCGAGAAACCACTATTTTGCAAATAAGTGGCCACTACTGCCTGAAGAGAATCAATAAATTCTACGGTGGTCTCAGGACTGAAGTCGTTGTACAGAATATGGATGAGAGCCTTGTCAAAGATATCACCATCCAGAATACCATTCAGTATATCACCATTCTTAATTACTACATAATTCTTAGCATTTTCAGGATCATCGCGCTTAGAAGAATCATAGACCTTGTTGCCCATCTCAAGATAGACGGCTGGTAGAAGAGCCGAAACTACCTGTCTGCCAGACCATAGAGGTACGGGTTCCGTCTTTGCAGGAGGTGGAACTTTGCCATCCCATCTCTTACTATGAACTAGAAGAGCCATAAATTCACGACGCGTAAAGAACTCTGTAGGCCTAGTTAGGCGATTTACACCCACCAATGTATCTTGAACAACAGATACCAGAGGTTTACTTAGACGTGGACTAATCATCTGTTTAGGAACTGCAGCAATCTCACGAAGCTCGGTTGCTGCCTCTACTGACTGAGGCACGTGCATATTCATTTCATCTCCGTCGAAGTCAGCATTATAAGGTTTCGTTACCGAAACATTTAGTCGAAATGTGGAATATGGAAGAACTCGTACTCTGTGACACATCATTGACATGCGGTGCAAAGATGGCTGACGATTAAAGAGCACGGGGTCACCGTCTAGAAGATGCCGATGAACCACATCACCCTCGAAGATTTGAATTGTCTTTGTAGCTACGTGTTTCAGCGATATAGTACGACCTCCAATTCGCTGAACCGACTTGGCACCAGGATAGACATCTGGACCATTCTGAACGAGTTTGTAGAGACGATCAATATTATACGGAGTTGCACGCTCAGGAAATGTTAGATTCATAGCTATCTTTTGCGGTACACCTAGCTCAGCAATTGAGATATTAGGATCCGGTGTAATAACAGAACGAGCCGAAAATTCAACACGTTTTCCCTGCAAGTTATTACGAATACGGCCCTCCTTTGAACCCAGACGCTGTTGAAGCGATTTCAAGGGCCGACCAGATCGCTGTGCTGACTGAGCTACACCTGGAATCTCATTATTAACCAGAGTGGCCACGTGATATTGAAGCAGTGTAGTCCACTCATCAATTGCCTTTTTCTTGGCTCCTTTTGCAATCTTATTTGAAAGATCTAGATTAGTCTTGATAATGTCAATTAATTTCTGTGTCAAATCATCTTCTGAACGTTGATTATTATCCTGTAGAACAGATGGACGAACCTGAGGCGGAGGAATTGCTAGAACAGAACACATCATCCAATCAGGACGACACCAAAGACGACTGAATCCCATAAAATCCACGTCTTCGTCTGTAATGCGTCGCAAAAGACGATAGACATACTCTGGCTCTAAGAAACGGCGTATACCACCACTTGGACCCACCATTTCAGCTTCTGAACCTGCGGGGCCAACTTGTTTCCACTCTGCCACAATTCTACAGATATCTTCGTCATGGTAACGGTGTGGCTGACGTGCACCACAACCATCCTCAATCTGCTCACCACATCGTGTGACATCCTGACAGGCAGTTAAGACACTCTTCCATCGATTTTCGCCCTTGGTCCGCTTCATACCCTTGGCCGTTTCCTTGTTTATAAGGAGTTTACCACATTTGATACATACACATCGCAAAATTTTTAGAACCATCTTGAAGAATTGAATATAGTAGATTGGTCGGGCCATTTTAAAATGTCCAAAGTGGCCCGGACATCCATGATTATTGAGACCACAAGAACGGCATAATTTACCATTTTCTAGAACACCCATGCGTGGATCGGCTAGGCCTCCTATTTTTCCTTCTTGGGTACTATGATTAGTAATTTCGACCACTGAGCGTCTTACTATCTCATCTGGACTGAAGACACCAAACTGGATGCCTACAATCGTCTCCGTTTCTGAACTATGAGAAAGTGTTGGCATACCTGTTAACTTAAGATGTTTTTAAGCCAAGGTAGGTCAACTTTTAGGGGGGGACATCCTGTCCCCCTGCGTAAATTAGAACAGTAAACAATTTTTCGTAATTATAGGGGAGCACATGTCAGAATCCGAAGAGTTCCGACACATATGTCAACGAAATTTATATGCTATTCGCAAGATTCCTGTAACTAGAACTAAGACTGAAATAGGAGAAACTGTCTTATATACATACGAAGAATCTCCGCATCTTGAATTCCTGATTCGTGCCGCCATTATATGTTATCCTACATGGTCCCATACTGTCTTATGTGGTGTTCAAAATATAGAGTTTATCCAGAATATGTGTGCAAAAATAGGTGATATAAAAGTTATTAATACCGGTCATAAGATTTTAAAACGTAGTGAACATATGCGATTCATGCTATCATCTTCTTTTTGGAATCTCTTCACAGCTCCCTTAGTTTTATTATACGATGCCGATTCATGTCTAGTAGATTCTAACATGAGTCTGACTCATTGTTTGTCTGGTTATGGAGGTCTTACTCTACGTAATCGACGAGCTATGTTAGAATGTCTGCGACCTCCTCCAAGAATTAATATAGAAAGAGAGGATGCCTATTACAATAGTACCATATTTAAACGGGGTCTAGGTACCGTAAGTTCAGCTCCTATAGGTCTCTGGAAACCATGGCTTTCCGAAAATGAAGTATGGAAAGATTCCATTATGAAATTGGTCGGTAAACGCTATAATCTGAATGCAAATATTAAGATTTATATCTTATGTTATAATCAAGAAAGATTTGATGCTGCAGGAGCCCAGTATCCATATTCATGGGCCCACCCTATCTTGATGAAATATCAGAACTGTACTTTTGAAAATGCATTCTGGCCTCAGCTTTTAGAAATACGTGATGAATGGGCCTCTTGTGAATTTGTCGGTACTATTGCATTTACAGCAAAACGTAAGATTAATGTAGGTCTCATTAATAAACGAATTATTGAAGGATATTATACGGATAAATCTTATGTTCATTTTAGTGATACGGGTCGTCTCGTATTAAAAAATAAAACAGATCATCCAAATTTCAAAGAAATATGGACCGATATGTTAAAAACTCTACAGATTCCTGATGTAGTCGAAGGTTGGTGTAATTATTGGATGTGTACACCTGCATTGATGGATGGATTTCTTGCATGGCACCGTGACGTTCTAACACCAGTTGTACTTGCTCATCCACTAATTTATAGTGACTCAAAATACAAGGGAGCTCTTTCAGAGGCCGATCTTGTACGACTCTGGGGTCGTCCTTATTATCCAATGGTTCCGTTTATCATGGAACGGATTAATCGGGCATTTTTTAGTTATGTTGACACGAAACTTCAGTAAATGTTAATTCTATACCTTGAACGGATGTACCTTGTTTAGTACCATTTTTAAACAAATATATCTCATATGGCAAATGCTTACCATCTTTGCTAGACCATAAATTAACAGAACCATACAAAATTCTATCATATTCCCCCAAATATCTGCCTTGATAACTCCAACATTTACCATTCTTTTTCTGTATAAACTCGCCAGGAATTGTAGACATCTTTATTTATAGAAAGGAAGCTTTAATTTCATTCTTGATTGTGGCCAACAATTTCTGAAAATTCTTTTTAGATACTTTGCCCACGTTTTTACGAGTGAGCCTACCACCCAAATAATTCCGAACTGTTCTATGTAAGACATTACCAGCCTTGTTAATTTCTTCTATATGCATTTTCATATTTTTGCCAGGCAGTTTCCGCATTGTCTTTCGTAAGAAACGAAACATATCTATTTTATGAGTATAAATTTGACAGCCGGTACCGTGATTTAAATTAAGCAATGAATATTATTGAGAAAAGCGAGTCCGATACTCAGACGTCATATCCTATCACAAAAACAGTGTGGTCTGGAAAGACAAAATATTGTGAGTCTGTTGTTATTGCTGACTCACCCACCTATGGCAGAATGCTTTTTCTTGACGGTGAAATTCAAAGTGCTTCGGTCGATGAACATATCTATCATGAAAGCCTGGTACATCCTATAATGGTAGCTAGCAAGGGTCAATACAAACGTGTTCTGGTCGTAGGAGGCGGAGAAGGTGCTACTGTACGCGAAGTCTTGCGATGGTCTGTCGACGAAGTTGTATGGGTAGACATTGATACTGAATTAGTAGAACTTTGCAAAGAGCATCTGGGCTGGGCTCCCCATGTCTATACTGATCCACGTGTCAAATTCATTGGAAAAGATATTCGGGAAGTTCTATCTACTCTCGGAACCTTTGATATCATAATTCTTGACTTGCCCGATCCAGATAGTGAGTCAGAACTATATGGGCCGGCGATGTGGTCTGCATATAAGTCAGCATTAACTGGTCGTATCGTAACTCATGTTGGACCTGTTAGACCCTTTGGTAACATCGGTGATGGTGTTCAACGGGTATGGTCTTCGGCACGAGCCGGTGGTTTTCTTCCATGGGTTTCTGGGTTTTACCAGATTACTATACCAAGTTTTCAAGGCTCATGGGGATTCTGGATAGACGGTATGAATCCTCTTGTCTATACCAGAAATGTCTATATTCCCTGTCTACGTGTTGTAGATATGGAACAATTAATACAATGGGCATATCCACCTAGTTTGTGGCGAAAAATTCTTGAAAGCCAAAATACAAATCCAACTTCTGCCGGTGGAAGTTGTATGATGTATATGTCTCCTGTATGCTCATGTCAATATGAGTATTCTACCGACGAAGACTAGGTAGAAAAAAAATAAGAATATACGCCACTGAATTGAAAGAGTAAATGAAAAATTCCGAACTTTGCAGCTAATAAGAGAAAGTTGGCATTTAATTCATTGAAATCCAAGGCCCCATTGGTTCTAACATCGGTCATCAAATAGATCACTGATGCCGGAACAAAGGATACTACTACCGTCTCAGTCAAGAATAGCCATGGATGTTTAGTGGGAAAGACAGTATCTCGAACAATTGCCGCAACATATCCTAGAAATATTATGGCAGATACTAGGACTGTAACAAGTATATTCACAATAATGAGATTTGTTGAAAATCCGCCTATTGTGAATTCATCAGGAATTTTTGATGGTAATGCTAAAGAACCAAACACGTACGACAGTAATGAACCTAGAACGAGGCCCACTGCTGCTGCAATAATAAAAGTGTCAGTATCTGGAAGAATTTTTGGCATCTCTATTCTATACCTATATTAAAATCCATGGTGTCCATGAAAAAGTTTCAAAAAGTCCAGAAGAAACAGTACCTTCACCCTCATTATTTACGGCTCTAATAGTAAAAGTAAATTTATTAGACTGTATAATATCTGTAATAATTGCTTCAGGTATATATTGAATATCCATAGATGTTTGTGTTGTTTCATAAGGTCCTTTGAATAAGGAATTAGGCGGTACTTCATTAATAGTATTAAATAAGGTAAAATTACTAGCAAATCTATATAGTGTTTGTACAGCTGTTGTATCAAATATATATTTTTGTATAGGTGAGCTACCAGGATTAAAGGGTGGATTCCATGTAACTCTTATATTTATACCTGTATTAGGTATCGGTGGTGGAATTAATCTAACAACATTAAAATTTAATGGTCTTGTAGGTAATACTGGTATTATCGGAGTAACTTTAATAGAAGATGTGGATGAATTAATATAACCAACAATTCCAGAAGCATACACTGTAATATAAAGTGTATTTTCTACACCATTTATTAGACCTGTAAATGTATACGGCGATGTAGCAGGATTTTGTGGACCAACATTCCAAGAAGCTGTATATCCTGTAATTGGATAACCGTAGATTTGTGGATCAGACCATGATACAGTAGCAAAACTAGGTCCTGAAGACACTAGAGTCAGAGTTGGTGCATCTGGTGCCTGTCCAGGAATTGCTCGAACCCACGCTCCATCAGGATATGTAGTTGGGCTTGAACCTTTATTATTTTTTGCGGAAACTACAATATAATATGTAGCCCCATTAGTTAAATTAGAATAACTTGGACTAAACATAGGTGGTGTAGAAGGATTCATTACTATCATACCATTTGGTAACAGATTTAGATTTGAATCATAGAAAAATATGTTATATTGAGTTATAGGTGAACCACCATTACTCGTAGGTGGGAAAAATCCTACTCCTATATTACCACTTGTTCCTATTAATGGAGATAATGCTGTAGGAATAGAAGGAGGGCCTAAAGGAGTAGCTGTAATAGATGCAGGTATAGATAGACCAATTAGATTTCTTGCCTTGATTTGAAACGTATATGGTGTGCCATTTGTAAGGCCAGTAAATGTATAGGGTGATGTCACTACAATTTCTGCGATTCCCGTATATAAACCTCTATATTCTATTATTGCAGATCCATTATCTGCTGGTGCATCCCATGATAATGTTATCTCTTGATTACCAGGAAGGCCAATGCCTGCTAATGATAAATTTGTAGGTGCATTAGGTACTCCTGCCGGTGTTTCCGTAATAGTAGCTTCGGATGATGGTCCTGCTAAAGTATTTGCTACCACAGTAAATGTGTAGGCTGTACCATTTGTTAGACCAGTAAATGTAGAAGTTAGACCCGTAACTGTTCGTGTAATATTATTTCCTGTTACCGTATAGTTCAATATAGTACCACTAGGATTACTAGGTGGATTCCATGATAGTATAATTTGATTAGAAGATGATTGTGCAGATAAACCGGTCGGTGCACTAGAATAAGAAAGAGTTGTAGCCGAAACAATAGATGGAAGTGATGGACCTATTCTGTTTGTAGCAACAAGATTAAAAACATACAGTGTTCCTGATTGTAGGCCAGTGAGAGTAACTGATAATCCTGTTACTGTCTGTGTAGCTCCAGTATACGATGCCGTATAACTAAGTATGGTAGCTCCTCCATTATAAGGCGCGGTCCATGTTAATGTTGCAGTTGTTGCACCTACTACAACCGTCATAGAAGGCGTACTGGGGCGGACAGCCGGTGTATATTGAAAAACAGCAGGAATAGATGATCCCAAAATATTTTTTGCTATAATATTGATTGTATAAGGATTTCCTAAAACAAGATTCTGATATGATATATTTGGTACAACTGTATTAATAGTTGTACCGCCTGGTGTTATAGAAGTTGTGTAACCGGTGATTGCATATCCACCTGTAGATCCAGGATTCCATGTAATAGTTGTTGTTGGTCCAACAGTAATTCCTGATATATCTATTGGTGATTCAGGTACACTTCCTGATATAACGGAAACACTGGCAGAAGAAGAACCTATAGTATTTATTGCATTTACTGTAATTGTATAAGAAGTACCATTTGTTAGACCCGTGAATGTTGCAGTTAATGTATCGCGAGGGCCAAGAGTTTGAGTAGTTAGTCCATTAGTTACAGAATATCCTGTTAATGGTATTCCACCTGTATAGGAAGGAGCGCGCCATGTGACAGATATTGTAGAAGTTGATACACTGGTAACAATATTTGTTACTTTCCCAGGAAGTGTAGCGGGTGTAGTTGTAACACTTACACCTTGCGACAGACCTACTGGATTTTTTGCATATACTGTAAATGTATACTGAGTACCATTTGTTAGACCTGTAAAAGAAGCATATGGTGTATTAACAGTCTGTGTTAAAAGTGAAGAACCAGGTTGTATTTTAACAGAGTATTCTGTCACATTTCCTGTAGGTGGAGTCCACGTAATAGAAGCCGAAGTATCTGCAGGTGTAGCTATAAGATTTGTTGGAGGATCTGGGACAGAACCTGGTGATGTTGTAATCGTAGCAGGAATTGAAGTACCACCCAATGTTTTTGATACTATGGATATAGTATATGTGGTACCCGCGGTAAGACCAGAAAATGTTGTTGTAAGATTGTAACTTGGAATAGTTAAGACTACATCGGGAAGGCCGGCTGTAGATAATGTAGTTATATATCCTGTAAGTGGCGAGCCTCCTGTATTTGCAGGAGCTATCCATCGTGCTATTAATGCAGTAGGCTGATAAGTAATAGTCAGTCCTGTTGGTGGTCCAGGAGGTAAACAAGGTATAAATGAACCATTTAGGGATACCGACGGTCCAACAATAGTTTCTGCTTGTATAGATACCGTATATGTTTGACCATTTGATAGATTAGTAATAACGGCAGAAGTATCTGTAACTTTTTGTACACCGACTGTCGGAATAGTCACAATATATCCTGTTATGGGATATCCACCATTATTTGATGGTGCTCTCCAAGATATATTAGCCGATGAATTAGATGGTATTATAACAAGATTACTTGGTGGACTAGGATTACCAGCGGGAGCTCTTGTACCACCTACAGGCGCTGACAGCCCAATAGCCGTCAATGTCTCAACAGATATACTGTATACTTGGCCATTATTTAATCCAGTAAATTGTGTAGATAGCGTGGTAACTCTTTTTGTAGCAATAATATTTCCAGAACCATCGCTACAGGATACTTGATATCCTATAATCGGTAAACCACCCGATGACATATCTATTGAATACATAGAATGAGTTATAAAGCCGACTTACTCGCACTAATAAACCTTGTTGAATCTTTAATTCCTATAATTACCAGATATCCACTTGCTGACTTTACTACTCCTAAGTTTGGTAATATGGCAGTAACATATTATATTACACCAGTTCCATTCGTACGTCTTAAATGGGCAAGTACATATAAAACACCATTTACGGGAGCACTTGCACAATGTTATCAGTTAAAAGATATGTACTTAGAGATTGAAGCAGACTGGACCCAAGATATATTGTTATTTAAGTTACTAACAGCTTATGATAAGGTTAAGAGTGTTGAATAGTTACATCTGGTTTGTCGAATAAGTCACGAGCAATCTCAGTAGCCTCTAGCTCCTTGCCCTTCTCTCCAAAAGTAGCCTTTTTTGTCTCCTTTGACTCTTTTGCCTCTGCAATCCTCTGCCTCTTCTCCTCTTCAAAAAACTCATCACGCTTAGTAGCATTTTCCCGATAAGACTTCATGAGAGAATTTAATTGGTCATTGCTATATTGCTGTTCGGCTACCTCGTCCGGTTCAGGATCCCATGGAAGCCACTGGCCAACTTCGCCTACATATACATTGAAATGAGGGTCCTTCTTGTGTAGAGCCTTGGCACGCTCGGTAGCCTGTTCATGTGTAGAATATGTGCCGCGGCACTTGAGTCCTCGGACAGTAGTCCGGAAGTTATTATCCTTGTGAAACTCGTCCTCTAACTTCTGTTTATTAACAACCATGTAGCTTTCATAAGCCTCTTGAATCTTAGTATCCCGGAAATCGGTCATGTTAGCCTTTACATGCTCATCAAGAGCAGTAGAAGTCTTTTGTGCAAGTGTACTGCGTGTCTTTACCAGCTTATCAGCAAGGGCCTTTAATGCCTTTGCATTATCAGTTAGAGGATTAATTTCAACACCCGATGCATCTGTAACCTTTTCAGTAGACTTAGAAGCTGTCTCAGTAGCGGTATGAAGATTCTCCAGATCTAGATGAACTTCTCCCAGAACATTCTGTAATTCCCGGAGTTGCTCCATAACAAAAGACTCGGTTGCCTTTACTTTGTAATCAAGTGCATAGAAATTGAGAAACTTGCTAAAGAAGAACATATCTTTGTTCTTCAAAACCTTCTCGGGGCTGAGAAAACTTAGACAAATAAACTTTTGACCCCGGATTTCATCATCGGGCTCTAGAAATACCTGCATTCTATATCTGTAGTGCAAACTAATCTTTAAATCTATACGAGCCAATTTTTTTTAACTAGCCTAAGTATAATGGACGGCTTTACAGTAACTGAGCTTGTAACTCGTGCAATTAAGTATTTTCTGGAGGGCCTCGCTGTAGCTCTTGCCACGTTTATCATTCCCCAGAAGAAGCTGGTACTGGAGGAGATCCTGGCAATTGCAATTGTGGCTGCGGTAACTTTTGCTCTCCTGGATCTTCTGGCCCCGAGCATTGGTCTGACGGCCCGTCAGGGTGCCGGTTTTGGTCTGGGTGCTAACCTAGTAGGATTCCCTAGGGTCTAAGCAAAAGCATAAATTAAATTCATCATTTCTATCTTTTTATGATAGAAATGATGATTATATGTAGATGGCTGCAGGGGGGGGTCCTGATTTAACAAGGTTCGCCGCAGGACCTGGATCTGTATTGTACGAACTTGGATTACGAGATTTTAACAGTTTTAAAGATGTTGTTACAAGACATAAAAATAAGGTACAAAACAAAGATTTAAGATATATTAAGGAAAGAACAATTGGAGTACATCTTCTTATTGAGTTAATAAATAAAAAACTCAAAAAACAAGTTAAACATCCTGATCCTGAAATACGCAGACAACTGGCCAGTAGATTAAAATATTTTAATAGCGAAGATTTTGTAAATAATTTTTTACAAGTCTTACCTACGAGAGATACATGGCAACAATCTGAAAGGGCTAAATCTGCAAGTTATACCTTATGGTTAAATACTCTTTTTAGAACTAATTATAAAGAATGGCGAGAAGATATGTTAACTAATTTAGATAATCAAGGCCAATGCAAGGCAGCCTTAGATTATCCTTCTGCTCGCCCAGTCACCAATATACAGGATAACGATAGGATTGTATGCTATTTATGTGGATATGTTATTCACACTGGCGAGCCAACTATGCAATGTGAACATATTTTACCTATTGTTACTGCACTTGCACATGTGTGGTTAGTTGAACGTCCAATTATTCCTGATGTTGCAGAAGCATTAGCTGTAGAATATGCATGGGCACATCAGTGTTGCAATCAAATTAAATCCAACTATGATTTTATTAAGTCAAGTAAGTCTAAGACTAGTATTTATTATGAATTTAATGAACCACTTGTAAAACAAATTTTGAATACAATCGATAGTTCTATACATTATGATTGTAGGCCTATTAAAAATGCTAAACAGAATTTAAGAAATGTAGAAGATACAGTTGAACCTCTTTTAACAATAATTAATGATACTATTCAACGTCTAGGAGACACAGATTATTATATATTACTAACTAAGTTTAAGTTATTATCCGCATTAACAAATGAAAATTTTATAAGGGTTTTATTAGGCCAAAATATTGATGGATCATTACAACCTACTCGTCCATTATATGATCCAGCAGCTAGAGAAGCCGCTAGAGCAAGAACTGCACAATTAGAAGCGGAAATACAAGCTGACGAAGCTGAAATACAACAAGCAAGAAGACAAGGATCTGCAACTAGGGGCGAACGGTTAGCCCGTAGGGCTGGTGCTGGTGCAGGTTCTAATAGATACGGACCTAGAACACAAAGAGGTGGCGGTGATACTGACTTTCCTGACTTCCCTGATTCCTTTTTTGCTGAAATAACATCTTTTGCTACAAAAAATGGTATATCGCTACCATTTGAGCAACTTATTCCTGTATATATATTATTTAATCCTGAATTTTTGCCTACAGATAAAGAAATACACGATATTACATCAGATATACAATTAGTACAATTAAAAAGTGCATTAGTTAAAGTTTTAGGACCAAGATCAGCCCTAGCCCCTAGATCTATATCAACACCCCCTATGTCTAGATTAGGTTCATTAGCATCAGAAGGAGTAGTATGGCCTACAATTAAAGGTCCAGGAATGTCTGAAGGTGGTTCCCAGGGAATGTTTGGAGGTAGATATAGGAAAACGCGCAGAAGGACCCATAGAAGAAAAACTCGTAAACGAATTTAATAAGATCCATATGGCAAAGAATATCTATTTGCCGTATTTTCGACACGGCGTTGATTCTTATGCGGGCCTTTAAGAAAAGAAGAAAATGTATCAAATAGACCAGGAGTAGCTTTTAGGGCAATAAGATCAGGATCGGCAGAAGCCGGAATATCTACTACTAGTCTACCTGTACCAAGACCTACTGGCTGGGCCTCCATAGTTTCACAGCCCGACCACGTACAAAACCGTTTATGCGATTCGGGAACCATAGTATCTACTCGGCCCACAGTTCCAGCTACCCATGTAGTAAACATGCGGTCTTCATTAATAAGTTGAATTCCATCATTAATCATAGACTTCCTAATATCAAAACCAGAAGAGAACTCTCCCCGTCCTACTGGTTTTGCTACAGGAATAGCTTCGCATGACGGTCTATAGTCAGTAAAAAGACGCCCATCTTCCATATTTGGGGGAGCACCCACATATCGAGGATTTGTAGTTCTAACAGATTCCATTCTTATTGTATAACTTATATTCTTATACGGTACCACGAAGGGCTGCAATTACATCTTTCTTTTTCATGTCGGAGGTACCCGTAATTCCACGTTGGGATGCCATACTACGTAATACCTTTAGTGTTAGACCTTCGAGAGTCTGGTTATCCTCGGTTTCCACAGTTTTTTCATTGTCATTGTCTTTTTCATTGTCATTTTCATTGTCATTTACAGTTACTACATTAGTTTGAACAAGAGACTCACGGGCCTGTAACTCGGCCATAAAATCTACATGTGCAGGCTCTTCACGAATAATAGTAATCGTTGCTGGTTCTTGTACTTGTACTGGTACCGGTGCTTGTACCGGTACTTGTGGTTCAGTCCAATCATCATCTTCTAAGTCCTTGTATTCAGGCTGTCCTTGAGACTCATTTGGAAGTCCAGACTCAACAAGGCCCGGGGAAAGCATACTTCTAAGTTCAAAAACGGCGTTTTCAAGAAGCTGGACTTTCTTTTGTGTCAGCTGAATATGACTCCAGAACCAATACAAAACGCCAGAAGCTAAAATTACTCCGCTCAGAATTAGAAACATTGATTCCATAGAAAGAGGATTCATTCTTACTTCGGGCCATCTATGTTTTTCTTGGGACTAGGACGCATTAAATTAAAATATGTACTATATGTATAAATGGTTAGAAGAACCCACAAGAGAAAACAGCACAGAAGAAGAAGTCAAAGACAAAGACAAAGACAAAGTCAAAGACAGCGAAATCAGCGCGGTGGTGGTGTACAGGCTACAACGTGTGCTAATAATTTAAAAGCTTTGGTACCCGGATTATTTGCTCCTTATCAAAAAGCAATGGAAGAAAAAGGAGTAAACACGTTAAAAGACTTTTTAAATGCATTTCCAAGTTCCAAAAAGCTTATGTTAGACAGAATTTTATCAATTATGGAAGACTCTTGTCTTCACACACAGGGTTCTTTATTTACAATTACTACAAATGAAGATGGTATTAGAACATTGAGCGATACACAAAAAGGTCGTGTTGTATTAAACGAGAAATATGGACCACTTGATGAATTTGGTGAACAAGAAATGCGGTTTACACCTGAAGGAGAAGATAGAATTATTGGATTATTTGATGTATTTCATGGTCCCAAAATTAGTGTATAAGTCTAAAGTAGCCCTCGCTCCCTCAAAATCTCACGTACACTACTATGCTTATTGATTCCCTTTTCAATCTTATATGTATACGTCAAGCAATCCGTTTTTGAATCAAGAGTTGAACCCATACACAAATTTAATGTACTGGCCTCGCCATACTTTGTTGGTAAGTCCATATAATGTGTAGACACTATACTAGTTGTCCGGGTCTGATATACCTGGTCTAAAAAGACTTGGGCCGCCTCGACACCATCATGTGCATTTGTACCATGGAAAATTTCATCCATCATCAAAAATGTCTGTCCTTTCTTTGTTCGTTCCATGACTGTCTTAGCAAACTCAATTTCCGCCTCAAATAAACTCATTTTTCCTACAACATCAATCGGATTAAGTGCAGTAATTATTGATTCAAAAATAGGCAAAGATGCTTTGCGAGCAAATACTATACCCACAGTCTGGTTCATGAGAACAGCATATCCAACTGATTTTAATAATGTTGATTTGCCACCACGATTTGGTCCTGTCAATAATACATGGGGCCGATCAAACTGAATTGAATTTAAGACTGGTTTTTTAAGACTTGGATAATAAACATCCGTCAAAGATGTACCAGATGAATCAGATGAAAAGCACGTTTTCTTCTTAAGGGCTAAACAGGCTAACATATCTAGATGTCCTGCAGTTTCCAAGACTTTTTGGATCCGTGCTGGCTCATTCCAGGCATCTCCAAAGACACCTAGTGTACCAGTAGACCATGATTCTTTGTCTATATTAATATTCAAGAGTTCAGCTAAGTCATGTGTAGTCTGTGTAAAGGTTTGAACAGATATTGCTCTTTTTCTCATATCGGCTACAATGGACCGCATATGAATAGCTGAAGAAATCTGATTCCAAATACTGGCACCTAACATAGCCACTGCGAATCCGATATGTAAGAACTGTTCACCCATTTCTGCAATTCCACCTTTACCGGCGAAGCGCGGTGCACCGAGTACCGATGGAACTGCTTTTTTGATTGCACCTTGGATCATATCGATGTATTTAGAAAAGGTCACTGGTTCTTTCAAGACACAGGTAAATAAGATTAATGGAGCCAAGAAAATAAAAATTGGTAGCATGATTGACAGGCCGGGTACAAAGATAGTACGAAGAAATACAATGATTTCATTTAACCAGCCAAGATGATTTAATTTTGCAAACATCGATGTCTTGTCCCACATAATTTGATTGTAATAGTCTTTTAGACGTTCATCTTCGCTGGCTTGGCCAACAGAAACAACGTCTTCTTCGGTTTCTTTTAATACTTTGAGAAGTGAAACTATTTTGGTTTCTTTGATTCTTGATTTTATATCGCGGAGTTCATCTTGACGTCTTTCAATCTCATCTATGTCTGATATCGGGGCGGATAATCGGGATTTTAATGTTTCGCGTCCCACTTGGGTAGCAGGATTGAATGCATCTACAACAACATTTAAATCAAGATCATTTGCATTTAGAAATACCATTATTTATGACCGTGTTTCTATTCTATGGTTATAACCGTAAAGGTAAAGACCGTAAAGGTAAAGACCGTAAAGGTAACCGTAAAAAAGTTGACTTAAGGCCACACTATACCTACAGTTTTAGGTTCCATGACGACCATGGAACAAATTAGTGAAGTTAACCGGTATATGCAGATTCCGTTTGCATGCCCACCAGAAATTCGAGCAAAGATTGCTACTCTTCGGATTCCTGCCGATGAAGGTGGCCACGGTCGTATTATGACCAATTGGCGTGCTGGTCCTGGTCCTCGACCAGCCGGTCCTCGACCTGTTCAGGGACCAGGGCCGTTAAAGCGTACCGTACATGGACCTGCTCCTCGATATGGTAACAAGGGAAAAGCAGACGTAACAGTGGAAGAGCGGATGATGGACCGTATCCGCGACAAGATGAACAAGTTCAGCATTGCTACGTATGATCCAACCAAGGCCTGGCTCAGTCAACTTCTAGACAGTGGTGAGACTGATTTTCTTACCGACTTTATTACGCTGGTCTTTGAAAAGGCCGCCACGGAGAAAATGTTCTGCCCCATATATGCCCGCCTTATTACGGAGCTTCGTGCTGAGTTTCCTCATCTTGACAGTGAGACAAAACGCATTTTCTCCGAGTTCATGAATATCTTTGTAGAGGCAAACGAAGAGGAAGGGGCCGGTTACCAAGGTTTTCTTGCATTTCGTGAGAGACGCAAGTTCCGTCGAGGCTACAGTACATTTGTGGCTGAGATTGCCAAAAACAAGGTGATTACTACGGAGGATGTACTCCGTACATGTACCATCATCCTGGATGGTCTTGTGTTAGCCAAGGGCCAGGAAGACCAGCAACTTCTTTGTGAGGAGTATGCAGACTGTCTCACTGTTCTCATGAAAGGCATTGATGCCGGCCCCATTATCTCTAAAGTTAAACTGGCTATGGACCGTGTTGGGTCTCCTAGCCTGTCGAACAAAGCCCGCTTTGCACTAATGGACATTCTTGGCATGTAATTATTTCTCAAACTTTCCTGTCCGCGGATTACGAGGTACAAGTTCTATATTACTTGATTTGCCTAATAATCTAGGTCTGGCAGTTTCACTAGAACTTGATTTAGATCTTGTTTGTGATCTTGTTTGTGATCTTGGTTTAGTATAATTTCCATGTTTCTCTGTATATCTTCTTAAACTTGCGGCTATTTTTTTTCTGGTATTTGAACTAGTCCTAACTTGAGGAAAATTTGGATGTTCATTACTCGGATCCAATTTAGATACTTGTTCAAAATACTGTTGTTCTATTGGATTAGATGGAATTCCATCTAGAATATTATTCCAGCTTGCAATTCCTAAACCTTTTGACATAAATTCTTCGCGAATTTTTTTTATTTCTGATTTAATTAAAGATTGTCTAGATGTTTCAAAAAAAGAATCGCGTCGTTTTGGACGTTGAGTTGATTGAGCACCGCCCATACTATTACAGAATAAAATTTATATTTTACGGGCCTAAATTTGACAGGCAAAAAGCAAACCCCCACCCTTAATAAGATGCCTCGTATTTACAAGGCTCCAAAGGATAAGAAGGATAAAAAGGATAAGACTAAGGAGCCTTCTAAGCGCCGGGCCCGTCCTGATGATGATGATAGTAGTGTTGATTCTCGTGGTAATATTCGGAATCTGATTGAATCATCTGATGAGTCCGAGTCATCTTGGGTTCCTTCTTCTTCTAGCGAGGAACTCAAGCCTAGTTTTAAACCACGTAGGCGCGCGGCTGTAAAAGCAGAAAAGGCCATTAAGGAAGAGCTTGCTAAACCTGCAAAGGAAGAGGAGGACGAAGAAGACGAGGACGAGGACGAGGACGAGGATGAAGAGGAGGACGAAGACGAAGAAGAAGACGAGGATGAATCCGAAGCAAAAGAGAGTCGTGGACAAATTCAGCTTCTAATTTCTGATTTCGGTGGTGAATCCGGTCCTCCTAAGCCCAAGAAGTACAAGCTAAAGTCAGAGTCCGAAGCCGTGCGCCGATTTGTGAAACTCGTGCAAACAGAAGAGCCCGAAGAGGATGATATCGACCGTGATATTGGATATTTCAAGGGTCTAAGTCCTGCATCTCAGGAAAAGCTTCTCACAAAACTCCAAAATAAGATTGAACCTGCCGAGCCCACTGTTCCTCTCCGTTTCCAGATTCTTGCCAAAGATGTGCCTGCAGAGGTAGAGCGTGTAGCTCTTTCTAAGTATTCCGCTCTTCAGAATATTGATCCTAGTTCTCCCGAGTTTTACAAGGCAAGTCAGTGGGTCAATGGATATACACGTCTTCCTCTTGGAATTTTCAAGGACTTGCCTGTCAAGCTCGAAGATGGTCCCGAGCCTTGTCAAAAATTTGTATCCAGTGTTCGTAAACACATGGACGATGCCATTTATGGTCACGAAGAGGCTAAGTTACAGATTCTACAATTTGTGTCTTCTTGGATTTCTAATCCAAACGGTGCAGGCAATGTTCTGAGTATCCACGGCCCTCCAGGTGTTGGTAAGACAACTCTTATCAAAGACGGTGTAGCAAAGGCATTGAATCGGCCATTTCATTTCATTACTCTAGGCGGTGCAACAGATTCTTCTTACCTAGATGGTCATTCCTACACTTATGAGGGCTCAACATGGGGGCGTATTGTAGACATCCTTCTCAAGTCGAATTGCATGAATCCTATCATCTACTTTGATGAGCTAGACAAGGTCTCTGAAACGCCCAAGGGCGAGGAGATTAATAATCTATTGATTCACTTGACCGATGGATCCCAAAATGACCGTTTTCAGGACAAGTATTTCTCAGGTATTGATCTAAATCTGAGTCGGTGTCTCTTTATCTTCTCGCATAACAATCATGAGAAGGTGAATCCTATTCTGCGCGACCGTATGTATAATATCCAGGTAGGTGGATTCAATTTGAAAGAGAAACTAGTTATTTCTGAACAGTATCTGGTCCATGCCGCATTGAAGGAGGTTAATCTCTTTGAAAAGATCAGTATTACAAAGGAGATTCTGACTCAAATTATTGAGAATTTCACAGGCGAAGAGAAAGGTGTCCGTGAGCTCAAACGTTGCATCCAGACAATTGTGTCAAAGATGAATATGTTACGGTTCTACAATGACCCGGCCAAGGTTCCCTTTGCTATTCCGGGTTTTAGTCTGCCATTTATACTCAAGAAGGAGCATGTAGAACTCTTTCTTAAGAAGAAACCACTGTTGGATGCAAGTATCGCACATTTGTATACCTAAAAAGTGGGCAGACCAGTTTTCATCTCAGGTTCTACAGTAGCCTGTATGCTTTCTAACATCTTTCCCATATTCATGTCTTTCATGCCCGTAAAGCCTAGAGCTGCACCTGCAGCTGCTCCAACAGTAGCTCCCGCTCCAAGTTGGCCCATAGAAGGCTCTTCACCAAACATAGATATAGCTCCACCCGTTACAATTAGTGCAATAACAAGTCCAACCAGAACAAAGAGAGCAACATTGTATGTGTCCATCTTTGAGCTGGGGCTTTAATTTTTGAGTTCTACAGACGCACTACTCAAGCATTACCACTTCATCGTCCTTGATTTTCTCATTTTCTTCTTTTACGGGGGCCACAGGAGCCTCTAGATCCTCGATATCTTCTTCTAGGACAGCAGAAACAGAGTTTTCATCAATGATTAAACCATCCGAAATATCCTCGCCCGAAGATGCCGGGCGCATCTCAGGTTCGAGCGTCTCATCAAAGACTGCATCATGACTAGCAAATTTTACACTGTGTTCTGTATCAATTGAAAAAACTTCTGGAGCCTTTTCTACCTTTTCTACCTTTTCTACTTCTTCTGTCTTTTCGGCATTTACACGTTTACTCTCAAGTTCTTTTTCATCTTGAACTGGCTGTACAGGCTGTACCGGTTCTACTTCAGAAACACTCAGAGTAGGTGGCTCTTCATCTTCTTCCATATAGTCTTTCAAAATCTGTTTTACAGGTAAGAGTCCACGAACTGCCGTAGTAATAGCCTCTGTTAGAAGTTGCTCGGCTTGTAACATATTTTTCTGACGCTCTACAACATTCGATGCACCTCCATCCATAAATAGAAAAGGAGTCTTCCACAAACACCGGGCAGACTCTTTAAAAACACGATGAAGAAAATGGTCCAATTTAGGAACTGTAATTGACAACTTCTTCTGTTTAGTTGATAGACGGATAGCCGTCAGAACTTTGGTATGTGCTATAAAAACGGCCGTCATGAGCTCCTCCATATAATCACAGCCAGATCGCTCAATAAGAGCACGGACTTCGTCGGTAATACGGTCCTGATTCCAGCGTCCAACTTCCTCGCACTCGCTCTGAAAAAGAGATAGACACCGTTGTTTATCACCTGCATTTCTTGACCAAAGATTCTGAAACCATGCAAAAAGAGCCGGGACAATTAAGGTAGCCAGTTGTTTCGTATACTCTGAGCGAGCCTCGGAATAGGTAGCTACGTTTTCCATTACTGATGTGTATTCTTAGATTTCTTTTACTTCGTAAACGAGTGGGCAATATGGGCCCATGGACATACTCCACCTGGTCTATCCCATCCTATAGAACCAAGTAATGCCTTTGGATTTGTTCCTGTTGCCTGAATTTCTTCCATAACACGGAGGATGTGACCCCACTTTGTCTCGGCTCCTCTTGATATATTAACGGTCGGATCAATAAATCCTTCTCCGCCACCTAGACCCTGTAGTGTAGCCCAACATATACTTCCATCAGCCTGTGATGCCAGATTATTTGCCAACTGTAATGATATACTTGGAACTCTTCTCATTACCTCCGTTCTAATTTCATAAGGTTGGAGTACCGGTGCATTGAATAGTGTTGTACGGGATAAGAGTGGTTCAGTGATACCGGCTAGACTCCGTACTTCCAGTACAAACCGAGATGCACCCGTACTAGTCTCAATAACTCTTCGCAAAAATGCCTGTGCATCAGATTGTAGTAAGTCTGCATGTTCTAACACAATCCAATGAATCTGGCCCTCTTGGATTCTGCGTTTAGCTACACTCTTAATACGTTCACGTGTATCTGCTTTTAATGACATATCTTGTGAACATCGGAGCCAGAGTGCTATATATTGACCAAGACAAAATCGAGTAACCATACTTTTACCTATACCTGGTGGACCGGCAATAATAAGATGTGGAGGTTCAGGTGATTGCATCATTGTACGTAGAGGTTCCCATTCAGACTTACCGGCTATTTCCTCGAATGTTCTTGGATAAAATGGATCCGCTTCTGTGTCCATTTTGTCTAATCTTCTTTGGATATTAGATCTTTAGACTAAGCTTTTCGTGTCTTACGTTTACAGCTTCCTCTGCCAATTATCGAACAGGCTATGCGTTTTCCAGCATGGCCGGTTATTAACGAATCGTCTTGACCTCCTAGGCCCATATCATCAGGATCTGCATGGACAATGACAGTGCGACCCAGAAGTTCTTTTACTGAAACATTCTTGAGCACATATCTGTATAGAAAATTTGTTTGACTTACATTACCCAAGTCGCCCGTATGTCTTTCTCCTTTTGAACCAGGAGGTCCACCATGATTACATGGAGGACCTTTGTGAAAATGAGCACATGCTCCCATGCATCCCTCTTCGCGTAGATCTCCGTTTGTGTGAATATGAAATCCATGTTGTCCAGGAGGTAACTGAGAAAATATTGCCTTTACTACAGTACCTGCAGAACCCTCTGTAAAAATAACTGTGCCTTTTACCATAGTGTCAAAAACAGCTACACCTTCCATCTATTCTAGTATCAATATATATCTAAATGTTTTAGATATATGTTGTATTTAAACCTTAGGACCTAACGTACAAGAGCACCGCAATGTGCAGCTCCTTGAATATTAACAGCATATGGATTATCATCTAAACTATCAATAATTTCACGAATATTTCTATCTTTTGATATATCCAGGGTCAGCACATTCTTGGGACGCTGTAGACCCAGTGCCTCTGCGCCCAGAGTAGGACCTATGACACGATTGGATGCATTTCCTCTGTCATTCAGAGAATCCATAGTCGGTTTTCTATATGTCATATTGATATAGTCTTCTCCATTAAACAGTGGCAGATTACCATTACCGGCCAAGGGTTTTCGGCCCTGGGCCACTACCTCCTTGGTCGGATTTGTTCTCATATCATACGCTGCATTATAGCTTTGCTCAAAAGAAACAGCACCACGACCACCAGGTCCAGTATACGAATTAGATGCAAGCTCACCCTTTGCTGTTAATTTCACACCATCCACAAACGGTAACACAGGCTGTCCAGGCATACCGGCTCTAGATACATTCATGGCACGATCCGGCTCTGAATTTGTATTACGAATTGTCACACGAGTAATATCCATTGGATCATACACCGTTAATTTCTGAGCACCACCAGAAGGTCCAGCAATACCCGAATAATCATTCATGGCCGTAGTCTCACGAATAGTAGTTCTTGCAATATCAGAGGGATCATATACAGTTAGAGCCCCAGGAACACCCGCCGGTTTCAGATTCAGACCCTGACCACGTTCAGAGGTCACATTGCGCTGATTAGTATAGAAGTGTACACCGGCACGTCCATAATCATTGTTCTCAGCATCTGTATTTTTTGTACCATACGTTGAACCATCAGCATTGCGATAGCCGTAGCCATCTTGCTGGTGTACCATCGGTGCACGTACCGACGGAATATTATACGTAGCGGTAAAATCAGCTGCAGCAGCAGGACCAATATTGACGGTAGAAGTGTCTTCGCGCGCCTGGTGTTTAATAACATGGGCTGCGCGTTCAGTTGGCTTACTATTCTCGCTTACCGTTGTAAAATTTCGCTCACCATTATTATTCAGAAAAAATGTGTCAGGACGATACTTGCGAGTCTCACCCAGTTCAGCCCGTTCAGTAATAAATCTATTGCCAGGAATTACCGGAACTTCGTAGCTTACTTTTGGATTAGATGCCGTTCGCAGGTCATCCACCGATTTTCGTTGTTTCAGAATCTCATTCATCTCAAATTGCTGAAATCCACCATTAGCAAAAGGCGTGTATCCATTATCAAGACCCGGGCCTACACGAACAGGTTCAGCCGGTTTTTCAAATGCACGGGATGTAGGAGCTACCATACGATCCTGCATAAAATCAGTGGTACTTTCCATACCATAAACATTACCGGTTGGTTCACGATGCGGATCAAACAGAGGAGCCTGTTCTCTTTTAGAAATAAGTGTCGAACCGGCTCCTATAAGATCATCAAGCTTACCTTTTTCTGATAGATTCTGTTTTATTTCTCCGCGAAAAAATGGAACCATGTTATTATGCGTAAATTCACCAGGAGCCATTGGTAGTCCAGTAAGTGCAGAAACCACTGTCTTATTAGTATACGTGGGCATGACCTCTGAATTATCAGTATTCATACGAACCTGCTTTGCAGGACTCTGGAATAATGGAGGCTCTTGTGCATATGACTTGGTCACACCGTAAAACTGATCAAGTTCACCACTGGCAGTAGGAAGAGGTTGACGGGGTTTACCGGGCTGTGTTAAAGCACCTGGTGCCGTCTTGTCTTCAGGATAAATAGGAGGTGGAAGTCCACCATATTCATTCGTGTCTAATGAGTCGAAATCTTCGTATGGTTCTTCTTTAGGCTGTGCATTAGAAATAAAATATCCTACTCCAAATAGCCCAAGAACGGCTAAGACCTCCATTACTCTAAACGGTCAAAATTATGGAGACATGCTGTCCCCAAAACTTCTTTGTTAAGAAAACCATTCAGGACCTACATCTAGGCGCTGAGATGAGCCCGGAATAGTATTATTAAAATCACGTGGGTCACCTTCTCTTGGAAAATGGGGAACCGGCACTCCTGATGGATATGGAATAGGACTCTTATTTAGAAACGTAAATATCTCAGGACGTTCTGAATCCTTGTTTGCATGACGGGTATCAAGGCCCCATTCAAAAGGAATGGCCACATTTTCCTGTGGATTTTGATGGAGCCAGTCCCACCGATTCACACCTACCGCTCTATTTGTACAAGGCGGATCTACAAGTCGGGCATGGGTCTCGGGAAAAGAACCTTCGGTCATAGGAGTCAATGTGCGCTGATTCTGATCAGGAGTATATTGTCCACATACAACTTTCGTAGTAGGTCTGGCAAGATTCCATAAGTCACTTTCTACATCAGTCTTTGTTGTAGACATATCATGGGCCGCGCCCCATTTTTGTATTCTAACAGTTGGTTCCGTTGGATAGATTGCATTCCCATATGCATTCGGTACTCCAAGAGTCCACCGACCGGGACCCGTAGATATTTCATTATTTTCTACCATCTTGTTGATATCATGGCGATATCTTGTCATAGAACGGTCCATCTCTACACTTAGATGTTAGAATCTATAGGCATTGTACTGGTCTACTACAAGTTTATCGGGCATAGGAACACCAGGATATGTAAACATCTGAACCGTAGGAAGATGTTGAGGCTGAGTATCAATTCGAATAGCCTTTCCCGTTGACCGTTCTATAAAATGCATCGGGGTAGGCCAGGAGGGACATGAACTGTTAATAGAAGCCAACTTAGTCGATGACATTCCTTGGTCTGGCTCTTTTTCACCCAAGAGACAAGAGGGCTTATAATTCTTTGCCGGAGCCTTTGACAAATCACGGGTTATTCCTCTGAGCTCGGACTCAAGGTCTACCATATTACCTGCTACAAGAGTTACGTCATTGCCACCTACAAGACCAAGTGCATTACGGCCCGCATTTGGATGATAGAATTTTTGTGGTATCTGCGTATAGCCACCGGCAATTATATCAGAATTTTGTGGAAGAGACATAGGTTTTACTCCTACAGGAGGGGTAGCTAGACTGAACATTTACTCTATAGTGCGATTAATTTGCCGTTGGATTTGTATATAAGATATACATTGTTATATACAGAGTTGCTAATAATACAAACCAAGATACTGATTTTTCTACACTTGCAAAATACATGACCAGCAGAGATGTTAGAATCATGTAGATTGCATCAACAACAATAATACCTAAACCAGATTCATTTGCATATGTTTTCATTAAATCCATAATTTCATTCTGGCCCTTAGGTACAATAGGTACAATTACAGCTCCAAAGATTATATCATGTACAACCTGAATTGCAACGGTTACACCACAAAAAAAGATAGGATTCCAAGGACCACCTACAGCAGTAGTGATAATCTGGGCTAATACTATGCACAACATAATGCTCAGTATATCGGCACCATATGCTACAAGACCAAATTTATCATACCATGTATTTATTGCTCCGTCTTTTGTGGCATAAAAACGCCAGATAAATAGACCTGCAGTATCAACTAAACAGGATGCAGCAGCAATTTCTAGAGGAAATTTTGTAAGACTACGAATATCAGTTAACATACTACAGTTATGTTAGAATCTAATAGGTTCTAACATAAGTTTATTTTGATGTCTTATTGTTTTATTGTCTTAATTTAACAATTCAGATCACGGACCCACTGCCGACTAGGAATGCCTCCGTTAATCCAACCTGGTGCCGCATCTTCTTGAATCAGATGCCTGGAATCCTGGATATTCTTGGCTAGATGAGGAATCATAGGAGTGAACTGATTCTCATACGTAGCATCCGAAATAGTACCGCAATCCTTGGTTTGGCGGACAAAGTCAGGCATGAATAGTCGAGACTCCACATTCGTATCACCCTTGCCACGGCCCATATAAGGAACCGTTACAAAGGGTCGAGCCTGAGTACGGCCACGTACAGGGCAATGCGGAGACAGAGTCTGTAGACCATGATTACGGAGAGACGAATCTATATCAATAGAGGCTGCCGACCAGCCAAAACCGTCCCGCTCGGGTACAATCGGCTGTTCATAGGCAATCCGCTCAGCAGTAGCCAAAGAAGGATACATGTTATTTACCTGATAAGCACCGGGGCTCACTGTTTCCTTGTTCTGGAAATTCTGGTTGCAAGGATCATCACGTACCCGCGTAAATTGTTGAATGTTAAAGGAGGACATTTACTTACTTTACGACTGGGATTTTATTTTATTTCGCGCCACGGAAAATGTGCCGGCCCCGTATCAAAAATGCATACATCCGTATTTCCCTCCTTACAGGTCTGTCCTGGTGTACGATATAACCAATTCATAAATGCCTCTTGATCATTCGGAATTGTTGTAGATGGCATTGTTACAAACTGACGCTGGCTCTGGGTCTTGTTAAAGACATCACCAGGATTTCTATTGAAGGCTGTCTCGAAATAAGAATCAAATGCCAATACTTGTCCGGATGCCTGGTGCCGGAGTGGATTGTCCGTATATTCCTGCATCATAACATTCATAAACGGATTTGCCGGTGTAGGTTCTGTGGTAGATCCTATAATATCTGGTTGTATCGGTGATTCAATATCTAAGAAATTTTCACGTACCGTATCATTATTTACCATACAAAACCAGAATACTATGGCTAATGTAGCAAAAGCAATTCCTAGTAAGAGCCAGGCCGGATTAAGTTTGATTAATGTTAAGATGACAGATAGATAGAGTCCAAATCGCGTAAAAGAATTGAGTGCAGAAGCCGTACAGCTCTCATTGACCTTCATGAATGGGAAAAATTCTTTCCAGTCTGCCAATAAGACTCTTGGATTATTTAACCAGAACTCTGGACATGTCATCCTCACTTACTTTGGGCCCCGCTTTTACGCGCGGCCAGTTTCCGGCGAAGTCTCTCCTGAACGGTGCTTCTTCTCTCAGAGGGTTCATCGCCGGAACCAAATAAGTCTCCTAGACCACCACCCATCATGGACTCAAACTTACTCAGACTCTCTTTGAACATAGGATGCTCCTTAAACAGAGACATAAACTCCTGGGCCTCTGCTACTAGTTGATCTCGATTCAATGAGCCACCCATAATCTTACGTTTAATCTTCTCGGCCATTGTCTTTGCACCTGCCATAAGCTTAGTTGGCTCCTGTTGGAATATATTTGCCAACTTGGTCAGAATATCTTCAATATTCTCACCCGAAAAGAGTGCAGGATCAATCCCAAATTCAGCGGGGTCAAACTGTTTGGTCAACTCCTCTGCTAGCTTAGCAATACATCCATTACGAAGGCGTTCAGGAATTTCGGGAAACAAAGTACCGGATGAATCCGTTGCTAAAGAAGGCATAAACTCCTTTAGACGGTCTAACAGAGGTTTCAGATGTTTCATCGATTCCTCGAACATTGTCTTAGTATCTCCGCCCCGCTCATCGGCCAGAATTTCCATTAAAATGGCCATATCATCGGAGTTCATCTTATCAATTCCGATTTCTATAGAAGCCTCTAGAGCAAGAGTCCGGAGATATTTCCATATCGCCGTGTGCGTATTCTCGGATAGCTCGGTCCACAGTTTCTTAGACAAAGACACGCCACCTATCAAAGAACCTCCACGTTTCTGAAACAGAGCTTGAATATCACGGTTCTTTAGTGTAGTAAGATGAGGTCGCCACGATTTTAGAAAATCAGACGGTGTTGTCGTAGATATTCTGTCAACGGCCGATGTAAGTTCAGGAAGACTCAGTTTCAAGTCCTCGCAGAATGCTAATAGAGTCTTTGCAAATGTTGTCATCTCTATAGGATATGGAATTTGACGTTGTGTTTAAAACGCAGCGGCAAAGTCTGTGTATATATTTAGGGGATGCGTAGATCGATGCGTCAAAAACGATTTTATAGGAACAAGAGTCGCAAGATAAAACAACGGGGCGGTAATTTAGAAAGAATTAACGAGGAAATTATGAGAGATCCCTATTTTTTATCTTATACTCCGGCAGAATCATTTCTAAAAACATTTCCTAATTTGAATTCTATTAGAGGAGATGCAGAAACTGGAAATAAAATAAATGATGAACCAATACCTAATATTATAGGACACTTACAAATATGGTTTCCTGCGTGCACAAATGCACAACAATTTACTATAATGATGTCTGAAAATATGCGTACGTCTGATTTCAAAGAATTTACTCTTCCGTATTTACTTAATCTTGAAACTACTTTACGTGGCCAAAATATTACCGACTTATCAGAAAAAAATTATCCTCTGAAAATTTTTGCATTGCTAGGAAGTTCAGTTGAAGGTGAATTGAGGCCTACATTGATTCCACCTTCTGTGCCAATAACACAATAGTCTTGAAATAGTCCCATACATGGCGCTTATTAGTTTCTGTCATTGTGCTCCAATGTTTGTCAAAAATCCAAAATGCATAGGCGATTTCCGAATACTTGGAATTTAAGATATCCTTTGCCTTTTCGATTACATATAACTCATTTTCTATTAAAACATTGTCAATCAACTCTTTGTCTACTGCATTCATGAATACGGTATGAATGAGTCGTGGATTTACTTGTTTAAGAAGTTTTAGTGCAGATGATGCCATAGCAATATCTTTTTCCTCAGGATAAGTCTCACTCATATCCTCAAAAAATGCAAGAAGCTGATTGCAAAATACTCCTAAAACAGAGGTCATCTAATACTAATTGGTAATGATTGGTTTAGGTCGTTATCGACGAGCTCTCCTTTTGGTTTAGGTCGTTATCGACGAGCACCTTGAAATTCTTTTTCGCGTGCAGCCTGAAATGCTGTAAATGCATCCTCCAAACCCTTAGACTTAGAACTTTGATTTGTTTCAGGAGCCTTTTTAACAACAGTAGTCTTTGCACCAGCTCTGAGGTCAGACACGGCCATAAGAGATAAGTCATCCAGGCTAGCCATATTACCTTTTAGACGAGATGTAGCTCCAGAAGATGCCGCAGTATCTTCACCAATAAAGGCATATCCTTCATCTCCGCCTCCAAAAAGTTCAGAATCAATAAATGCCGATGGACCAACCTCTCCTAGTCCACCCGCTAAACTGGTATCAGTAGCACCGGGAACAACATTCTGTCTCTGACCTAGACGATATTCAGAGAGCCAATTCATTACATTTGTATCCGTTCTTGGTTCAGACTCACCCTTAATCATCAGAGTTGGAACGGCCTTAACATAGGATGGTAGACTAGGTTTGGGTTGACCGGGCTTAGCATCTACACACACAAATCGGAAATCCTTTGAATATGGTGTATGAGATAGCTCTTCCAGAAATGACTGAGAAAATTTGCACTTTTCACTATAATAACATGTGTGAGGTTTACTCATTGTTGTATAGTATGGAATTATGGCCAGAAGACGAACGATTGAAAACTAAAAGTTGACTCCACTCATTCAAATTACATTTAGTAAGTAGATGTTCAATGACTATTCCGAAGATGGTCCAAATCTTCTTTCAGGCTCTGATAGCAAGATTAGAGGCCATTTCCTCTTAAAGAGCAGTACAACCGTGGCAAATACTTTGCGCAGATCCATTTTAATGGAAACACAGTCTGTTGGATTCTTTGCAGATCTAACATCTGCCAATCCGGGTATTATCATTAATAAAAATACGGGTCCCATTTTCAATGAGATGCTTGCTCATCGTCTGACTCTTCTGCCTATTGGTGTCCGTAACCTCCGTGAATTCGATCCCACAAAGTATGAGTTTGCACTTACCGTGTCTAATACTGGCACGGAGGCTCTGCATGTTACCGCAGACCAATTCAAGATTACAGAAAAAGGGGTGGGTGTCCTAGGCCCAGAAGTCACCGCCGCCATGTTTCCTCGGGATCCAATTACTAAACAGTCTTGCTTAATTACTACACTCAGACCACAGTGGAATCCAAGTCTTCCTCCTGACGAGATTGACTTAGTAGCCACGCCGGTTAAGGGTCGGGGCCGAGATTTTATGGGATTTAGTCCGGTAGCACAGTGTTCTTTTCAGAATACTCTTGATCCCGACCCTTCTAGACAACGCGAATTCTTCAATGATTGGCTGGCCTCTTTTAAGAAAGTCACGGATACGTCTACTCTAGACCCGGCAGTTCTTGCATCTTACGAAGCTGAGTGGAAGACTATGGCAATCCAACGCTGTTTTATTCCGGATTCTTTCAGTTTTACAGTTGAATCTGTTGGTGTCCGGCCAGTAAAAGAGATTGTTGCTGATGGTATTCAGGCCGTTATTGACTTGGTTACTCCATTTACAGAGTCAGCATTAGATGGTGTGGTCTTTCAATCTCTAGAATCTCGCATGAGCGGTATTCGTGTAATATTTACCGATCAGGAGCATACTCTGGGTTCATTGCTAGAGGCCATGATTCATGAACTTTATTTAAAAGATGGTGCTGAAGGTCCGGTTTCATATGCTGCGTACAAGGTCCCCCATCCTCTCGAAAAGAAGATGCATATTGTACTTGGTAAACATGCCATAGACACTGCAAGTCAAGATACCGGAGTTACCGAGGCAGTAGCAAGAGAAGTAATTGTAGCAGCTGCCCAAAAGGCTAGAGGAATATTCCAGGAGATGTTAACTGCTTGGACTTCAGTATAGATTTTCAATCTATGATATAGGATATGTACAATGTATGGATATTGGTTGCTACATTATTAGCCTTGGCTCTGATGTTAGTTCATTATAGACCAAAATCCAGTGTCGAAGGATTTGCAAACATTGCAGTAAATACCAATGCTCCAGCATGTACTACACGGAGCTCAGGGGCCCAACATATTTTGGCTAGTATTGCTCATCTTCCTGAGTCCGATGAAGGTGCAGCCGAACTCCGTCTTCTTCTCAGTAAACTCTGTTGTATAGAGGCTGATGTAAGCACGGCAGGAGCCGGAACATATAGAACTCTGAATCTTCAATTTAGAACATCTCATGATATGGAGCCGGCTACTGCATTTGTGGGACGTTGTCTCCGGAACGCAGTAAGACCCCGTGATATTACTCTGATTATGGACAAATATGAGAAACGCGGAAAAGAGCTAATACGGTCCCGATGCTCATCTCCTGATAATTTAGCTGCGTTTGAAGAAGTTCTGGCATCGACCCGTCTTGCTATGACATCTTTTTGTCTGGGTGACCAGCCCTCTATGGATAAGCCGATGGGTGCACGGGACCCGGGTTTTTGGGCTCCTGAAGACACGGATTTGAGACAGTATGAAGGGATTTCATCTACGCCAAAATAGGGGAGGTTATTCTTAGTTGACCTGCCAGTAAAACTGGCGTCACTAAGAATTTCCCCCTCGAACCCCTAGCGATTGAGAATTTATGTTAGAATCTTTTAATTTAAAGATTCTAATATATTAGACCGCTGAACATTTGAAAGAGGCATACATTTATTTTGGGTTAGACTGAAATATACCCTTTATCATAGCCTCCTCTTTTTCAGTTAGGTCCGGAATTTTCTCCTCCTCAGTTTGCTTTTCAAGCGTTGCAAATGTCATCTTTGCTTCTCCTAGCCCAAAGATATCCTTACAATTCCTGCGTTTTTCAAGAATGTCCTTGATAGAAGGTCGCTTTCCGTTATTCAACAAACAGTTTTCTGGTTGGATTAGCACCATTTTGTATGACTCTATACCATAGTTATGGAAAATGTTGGGCGTCAAATTTTGTTAAACCTGCCGATTTGAAATGTTCGTTGGTCTAAATTGATTTAAGGGAATAACATAGCCAAGAGAATTAAGAGGCCCAGAGTGTACACGAAAGACTTTAAAGGTTTGACACCGGGTACAACCGAGGTTAGAACGCGGTTCCATAAGAATTGTACAATGAAAATCTGTATTACTACAAGAACAAGTATTGCTAGTATAGCAGCAAATCCTACAGAAGGAGCAACCTGATTCTCAAAACATTCACGGACTTTATTTGTCAGAGGAGGAAAGAACGAATAATAAAAAGACATATTCTATTATAGAAAAATAAATCAATTAGGTTCATAAAAATTTGGAACAAATTTTTAGGTAGCTAACTAAACACGTTTAGTTAGGTTCGCGAATAATGTGTTAAACATTATTCCGTATCTAATTGATTTGGAACAAATCAATTAGGTTCCAAAGATAATGCCTCAGTTTTCTTAATCGGTCTATGTTGTTCTAAAAATGTTGCACACTCCTCAGCCTTTTTCTGATCTCCCTTAAAAAAATCTATAAGAGACTCCATCAAAAACTTTTTTGTAAAAGAAGCTTTTGTTTGTTTTACACGATTTACTACTGCCCCAGTAGAAATATTGAGACGACCAATTTGGCCCTGTTTCATAATCTTTGTAATCATTGCACGAACTGCACCAAGACGTTTCCGTTTTTCACGGATTTCTGCCGACAAAGTTTTCAATTCTGCCTCGGTCTGCATCCATTCTTTGATAAGATTCGGGAGTTGTTGTACAGTGACTTCGTCCATTAAATCAGTATCCATGCTTCTACTTTAGACTTTGGTATAAAAGGTTGACACCGCACGTAGGGGAATGAACAATACAATGGATTATCACGAAACCCAGATTCGAAAATTTATGACGGTTCTCTTTACGGAAAGAGCTAAACGCCATCTCAAGACTCTAGCTGTTGAATACAACTGGAGTCCTCAGATGTTAGCAGAATACGAGGCACGATTTATTAAACCAATTGACTTCGTACCACTCTTTGTATAGTTAAGAAAAAAACAAACGGACCCTGTCACGAATCTGGACTCGGCAGATAAAACAGGCCGTAACCTGTGCTTTGCAACATTCTTCACAGTAAGTATGACCACACGGTGTCACCGTAGAACCTATGTCACGAGTCATACAGATAGTACATGTTGGAACAGCAGATTTTTGAAAATTTCCTAGTTGGACAATTGAACGAAGTGCAACAAATTTTTTGTACTGGGTCATTAATTCATTATAATCCTCTTCTAATGAAATCTTATCTAGAATTGAACCCAGATATGTCATAACCGGTTGCTCCAAGATTTCCAACGAGGAAGTCGGTTCTAAGAACATAAGTTCATTCATACGAGACATTACGGTTTCAATCCGTTTTAGTTTCTCTTCCAGCCGACTTTCAGCCATACAGAGTGCTGTAACCGTATCTGTATACATTCGTATTGCGGTCTTCATTTTCTTACATAAGTCTGTTGTTGATAGACCGAGCTCAATCTCTATACCTTCTAAAGTCTCATCCATACAAATATTCATCGACAAGTCACGAATAGAAGATGCAAAATTCCAAGTAGGTTTAGAATACTTGGCCAACATATCATTGCAGCGTTTGATTATTGGTGCATCTGTAAGGTTCGATGATAGCAAAAATTTTACTAGTTCCGCAGAATGCAGTTGCATACAATCAGTAAGTTGTCTTCTCCAATTCCGGAGAAACTGTTTTTCATCTGGATGAGCTGTACTTATTTCGTGTAGATTCCGTGTACTAATATTATGAAGAGCTACTGTCATTGGTCCTAGTGTAGGACTTTCATCAAATGACGTATATTGCGAACTGGACGCCATCTATTTTATGGGCTGGTTTAGTATAATATGCCGGTACGCATTATAAATCATCCATATTGACTTCATGTTCACTTTCAACGTCGTCTACTCTCTCTTCGTCTTCAAAGAATGTATCGTCTTCTTCTCCAAATAGACACTTGTGAATACCTCTTTCAGTGCGAATTTCTGACCAATCCTGTCTTTCATATTTTAACAGAATATCACATACGCCATCTTCTACAAAGTCTCGCAGACTTATTAATATAATGTCACCGCTACGAATAATCTGTTTCTTAGGTCCCCTACATATTGCACCTCTGAATTTCCCAATACGTTCTTTTCCATCATTGCAGAAACAGGTTGCACGTCTATCACCCAGAATTTTAACAATACGTGCATATTCCTGTCCTTCTTCTTTGGGCACAAACTTCTCAATAATCTCAGAACTGCCTTTCTTACTCTTTTTAAACGATTTACCACCGTGTAAGTTGCGAGTAGGCATTATTATATGTAAGAAATAAAATTATTGTGTCAAATTTTACAAAATTTGACCCAGTTTTGTTAAACATAGATACCCAATGCCCCTTGTAGGAGTTTTGGAGTTAACATCTAAGTTTCGGTATGGTATTACGAGTCACGGAACACCTATTTATCTGTTCAAACCGTATGATACAAATATTCCTGAATTAGTTGTGGGATCTAACACTCGTGAACTGAGCCGGAATCAGATTGCTCTTGTCGATTGGATCAGTTCAGAATCAGAAGTACAAACTGTAGGGACCCGTTCTCGTGCAAATCTTATACGTTTCATAGGTCCAGTAGGTGATTTCGAGGCCGAAAAAAAGGCTCTTCTTCTTCATCACAGTCAGAATCCCAAACTAAAACACATAGTAGAACTTGATTATGAAGACACGAGTTTTGATAATGACCGAATTACTCTGTCTGCCGAAACCGGCTGGTTCACGTATCACGTCGATCCTCCTGGATGCAAGGATATAGATGATGCCATAGCATATAATAAAGAGACAGAACAAGCCGCCATTACTATTGCCGACGTGTCAACGTATGTTAGACCCGAGTCAGATCTTGATAAGTCAGCCAGAGACATTGGTTCTACATTCTATGATCTAGAGGGTCGCGTAGTTCTTCCTATGTTACCTACATCCATTAGCGAAGAAAAGGCCAGTCTAGTTCCAGGCAAGAAGCGTAGAGGTATTACACTCATTATTGACAAAGATGGAAAAGGACGCTTTGTTCCTAGTTGGATCATTGTTGAAAACAGTTTTACATATGATATGCTTCCTAATAGTCATGACATGATTGAATATATGATGATCCGTTATAATAGATCCGTAGCCAAGATTCTCAAAGAAAATGATACCGGTATTCTGCGGGCTCAAAGCTTGGCCGATGCAGCAGAAGTAGGTACATTGGCAGAAATAGAACCATCTCTTACATTCTTAGCCAACGAGGCTGCGCGCTACGTATGTATAGTACCTGGAATTCTGGAGGATACAAGCCATGCATCTCTTGACTTAGATGCATATTGCCATGCTTCTTCTCCGATTCGACGATATGCAGATTTAATAAATCAGCGTATCCTAAAATCTATTCTTGCAAAAACTACTGTACCATCAGTAGACGAGACTCTGGAGAAACATTTGAATCATCGGTTAAAGGCTAACCGTCAATGGACACGGGACTTAACATTCTTGACTCATGTGACACCTGGCAAAGTACATCAGATTGATGTTATATGGATTTCAGATGTTCGTCTGTGGGTTCCAGAATGGCGACGCATTATTCGAGCCAGACACCAGAGGCCAGCTTTTGTTGAGTCTGATGGTATTGGTCAAAAAGTTATAAAAGATAGAATCTCTATTTATTGTGATCCAACAAAGAGATGTTGGAAAGACCGTGTTTTAACCTCTAAATAAACTTGTTTACTTTCATTGGTAAACCATGACCATAATCAAACCGCGCTCCATCTACCAAAACAACATGTTTTCTTTCCTTCTACCATATGACTCCAACAGAATCCTTTTTTTTCCATCAGTGATTCCATTAATATGTCCATTAATTCTTTTGGCTCTACCGGTCCCTTTAGTTCTAGTAATAAACCAAATGCTCTAAACATCTGATTCACCATTTCTGCTGTAAAAGACATTTCTGAACCGCGATAAAGAGCTTCTGTGGCCGATAGTTGCCATTCATTCGAGTCTCTTGGGTCTAACACTGAGTCTACTGCCAGAGATGCATCCATTATTAAGACTACCTGTTTCAATACATCTTCCAGTTGAACAAGTGGCATCTGATCAAATATTCGTATTTCGATGCCATGTGCCCAGTGTTTATTGAAATTCAAATCTAATCCTATGACTTCTAGTGGTTCGTATTCTGTTTTATTATGTAAATGTGTATACCATGGAAGATTCCCTTTTGGGATTTGTAGAATTTTTCCCGTCGGCATTACAGTAGTGTCAAAGGTTCCAAGTCCAATATAACGGGAAACGGCTAGTCTTTGAGAGCCCGATGCATACTGGTTCTGTAATTTACTGAACTCAGTAAATGGATCCGGTGAGCCATAAAGACATACCCACAGTGGTTCAATCCATTGTATTAACCGGGCCAGACGTCTATGTTTTTCTACAAAATCAGTTTGCCACATTGGTTTGCAAAACAAGTTCAATCGTGTCGGTAATGTCACATTAATATGAAGAGTACCATTATTAAACATGGAAATATTGCCAGTGTTTGTAGTATAAGAGGCCCAGGGTTCATTACGCTGAACTATTGAGAATGGCCCCAGTTCTTGAAATATGCCTCTGGGAGGCATAGACTGTATTTCGGCTACAAAACGGGCCTCTAAGTCAATCAATTCATTCATGACACGGGTCACAGTGGTCTTGTAAAAATCCTGTGTAATAAATTCTATTGTATCACCGTCAAAAACAAAAGAGTAATCATAATTTGATGCAATCCAAGCAGAATGTTCACAAATCCAGTCGAATAGAGGTTTTCCATTATATTTAGGATTAGGAGGTGAACCTCGCTTATACAGAGTAGCGTGTTCACCAAAGATATCCGTATTAGTCATAGCATAGGCATTCAAAAGAACGGGAACTACTATGGGACAGACTTGTTTTAATGATTCATACAGAGAATCTTGTTTGTATGACTTGTAATAAGATACACTGTATCGTTCTGGTTTCATGTGTCCAGCAAAGGAAGTGCAAACATTGTTTATAGAACTTTGAAGATATGTTTCATGTTCAATTCCTAGACCCCAATAATAATCAAATGGTTTATAGGTGTCCTTGTATTTCACATGTTTTGGTAAGTTATGCAGACCGGTCATTACTCTGATATCTGATATTTTTAAAAAACGGGATATGGCCGAACTTGTTCTGATTGTTCCCGTGTATCTTGCATCCATATACGGTCAGATGGTCGTGTTATGGGTTTGTGTTTAGTATCTTGTTTTTGTTCTTCATGTCTTTCATGTTTTTCTTTGTCTTGGCTTTCGTAATCTTGACTTAATAAGACAAATCCCATGATTAGACATCCCAACCCAACTAAGATTAATAATCCAGTTATTGTGTCCATCACTCTAATTAATCATTTTTTTATAGACGCAAATACAACGAATCAGTAATAAGCTCATCTCGCAGAATTCGGACTTGGCTAAATCGTTCCAAAGTAGCCAGATCACAATTTAATTCTGCCACAGCCCGCCATTCATCCAGAATATTTGAGAGACGGAGCAGACCTCGCTGGACATTACCCTCAAAGATACCAAATTCTATAGAAATCTCTGTTAGACCATAGCCGGCTAGCCAACGAGATGCTACACAGGGCCACAAGGTTGATAGAGCCCAGAAATCCTGAGGTGATTGGACACCATAACGGTCCTCGCATTTTAAACATTCCCGTCTTGTGTCACCTAGCCAATACAGAGTGTCCAAAGCCTCTTTGGATAACTTGGAATCCTCTAGAACAAGTTCCGATGACTCGGCACCTTCGTGCATGAATGCAGCAAGAACACATACACCCTCTTCGGGTGTCAGTACATCCAGTCGTCTTGATTTAGCAAGCATCGGACCCAGAATCAAGTGGCCCTCATTAAACTCGGTAGCTGAAAGACCTGGATCCCATTCATTCAAACAGGCTTTGAGTGGCTCCAGATTTAATAGCGGTCTTGTCAAAGAAGCACTAAGAGCACTGTGTTCCCGTTTCAAAGAACAGATTTCATCGTAAATTTTAATATTTTCTGCTGAGACTAAATGAGCAGGTGTCTCAGCAGTCCATTTACGAAGATCGGCCTCTGCTTTTTTCCGTTTTGCATTAACAGATTCAGCTATCTTGGCCTTTAATGATGAAATTGTCACTATTGCTTCGATTTCTTCTGCCGATAACTTTGACTCAGCTTGAGCTATCAACGATGTTAGACGGACCAGTTCCTTTTCTATGCCCTGCAGAATATCATGTTGTTGCTGTGCCCAGTAACTTTGAGATGCCAAGTCAGTCTTAGTTTTCAAGATAAAATCATAATGGAATCGCATCTGAGATGTCAAGGGTTTCAGTGCACCAGTAAGAAGTCCCTTGAGTTCACCAAGTTCAACGGGTTCACGCATAGGCTCATAGAGGACAAGACCCTGGGTATCTAGACCACGACGGCCAGCTCGCCCCGCCATTTGAATATATTCATCGGGTCTCAAGAGACGAGAACCATTCTCGCTCATCTTCTCAAGTTCTAAGAATACCACCGTCTTAGTTGGCATATTAAGACCAACGGAAAATGTTTCTGTGGCAAAGAGAAGTTTGACATATCCACGAATAAACAGGATTTCAACAATTTCTTTTAGAAGTGGCTGAAGCCCCGAGTGATGAAATGCAATACCGCGTACTAAGAAATCACGAATAGTATGAAACTGCGGAGATTTTTCTAGAATAGCACGGTGTCTTGATAGATGGAAATTAATAATTGTGTTTGCTGCAGATGAGTCCGATGAATCAAGATAGGATCCGGTCATTAGTTTAGCATAGCGCTCGCATCCTTTTCTACTGAAGAGGAAAAACAGTGCCGGAAGTTGTTTAGTTTCTTCTAGCCATTTCACTGTACGTAATAGACGTGCAGTAGAAGACTCGGCTTTTACGCCCTTGGTAGGCGGGTCAGCATATCCATTAGCCCTTCTTGCATCTACAGCTTTCTTATGATTGACTATATCATTTTCTTTTTCTTTTTGAGTCTTAAGCCAGTCTGCATATGTGCCCGTCCAGTATCCTTTGGTGTCTAACAGTGGTCTGAGTGTTAGATTCTGGTCAAGAATAGCATGAACCAGAGGTACTACACGAAATGTTGTTTCAATGAGCCAGACATCACGACCATGAAGCTTGGCCAGCCAGGAACCCAGAGAAGTAGCCGATGGCATCGTAGCCGATAATAGAACCAGTTGTATGGGCAAATGAGCACAAAGAATTAGTGTCTCCTCCCATACATGACCGCGATCGGGATCCTGAATATAGTGGGCCTCGTCCATAACAATACCTGTAACACCCTCTAGCGAGATTGCAGATGTGATACCCACTTTTTCGGTAACGGTACCTTTCTTGAATAGAAGATTTCTAAGAATCTCGGCGGTTAACACTATAATCTGGGCATCAGGACACATCTTGATATCACCAGTAAGAATGCCAACTGTTGCATCTGGAAACAATTTCTTCAAGTCATGATATTTTTGATTACTAAGAGACTTGATAGGAGTAGTATAAAATACACGGCCTCCTTCTTTTAATATCTTGCGAATCAGATATTCGCCGACAAAGGTTTTGCCGGAACCGGTCTTGGCCGTTACAAATACATGGGCTCCCGCATGAATACCTAGAACAGCATGTTTCTGAAAAGGATCCAATTCGTATTTTGTTTGCACGTCTATTGCAAATGTTGGATTAGTCATTGCATCAGGATGTATTAATGACATATTAGATAGCTCCAGTAATATGCTATACTATTCAAGTTTAACAAAGGTGAAATGTATGGCGGGCTACCCTAGTTTATAAATGATCCCTTCATGGGTTTCTCGACATATAGATCCTAATGAACGCCATAAATCTATGAGTCATTGTCAACGGAAACATTCGTATCATATTGCATTAATTTGTAAGGGCCGAAAAGTATTGGCTACCGGCTCTAATCGTGTTAGTCAACATGGTTCTGTTCATGCCGAGATTAATGCCATAAAATCAGTCGGTCTCCAGGACCTCAGAGGAGCCATACTTGTCGTTGTGCGTCTAACATCATCTGGATTCATGCCCTCTAAACCATGTCATTGTTGTAATCTTGTAATCAAAAAATGTATTAATCAGTATGGTCTTCGAGCCTGTATTCATTCTTAGTTTATTTCTTCAAGAGCGGTTGCAAGTTTTTTGAACTTGTATTTCAGAGTCATATGATAAAAGTCAATGTGATCAGTGGTATTATCATATGATTCCAGAGCCTTTACTCGTTCAAGAATCTTGGTCTTGGCAGATAGAACATTGGCTCGGAATGCATCGTAAAAGGGCACAAGATATGGCGGAGGATTTTTCAAGTAACCTATGATTGCAGTCTCTAAAGTAGCATGCTGAACAATCCTATTATATATAGGAATATCGACGTGCATGGATATAGAAGAATAGGCCGGTTCATTTCGCAGAGGATCTTCGTTGAGAACGGCGGATTGAATACTCTGAAGAACAGAGGCCAGACTTTGTACACCAGACCAGGGCTCACCTGCCCATGTATTTAGAAGAGATAAACAGACTTTTCCGTTCTTATAGAGATTTGGATTGAAACGTGTATGACCATCGTTTGTGAGATAGTTGAATACGGGAGGTGCGAAAGGATAATTAGGTGGAAAAGTCACATCGAAACAGAATGCACCGCCATAATAGGGTGAGCCCTCACAACCTAGAATTACAGCATGACCGTGCATAATATTATCCTCATCTGGTAGCCAGAATAGACCCAAGTCAGACATTTCCATAACACGGATAGCATCTTTCTTGATACGACGGATTGCGATTTGATCTGCCATTGATATTTTTGTTACATTGAGTTAACGGTGTCAAATTTATGGTTTAAAGACATATGCATATACTAGTATAATGTCTTGGCTCTGGTTTTGTAGAACTACTAGTGTTACACTACCTATTCCTGTTTCTACTCCTGTAAAACCGGAAACAAATCTATCTGACTTATTCAAGTCTGAAGCCTTGTTTAAAGATATTATTTATCAAGAGCCAGTTATGTTAGAATATCGTGTAGAGGAACTTGAACGAAGGTTGAAAGAATTAGAAAATATGCATAAAAACACTCTTAAAAGTCTTGAAACCCTTGAAAATCTTCAAAAGCTTAAAAGTTTAGAAACTCTTGAAACTCTTGAAATTCAAGAAAACAAAAATGAAAATAAAAATGAAAATGAAAATGAAAACGAAAACAAGATTGAGGTTATAGTCGAAGACATAGAAGACATAGAAGACGTGGTCGTAGTCAAAGACGTAGAAGTCGTAAATGAAAAGGTCGACCCTGTTCTGGCCAATTTTTTCAAGACTGTCCATGCAGAAATAGACTATATCGAGAAAAACATAGAGGCACCTTTGCCAGCTAAATTAATTGAACAACTCCGTATTCTATCTTCTAGTGCTTGTATACCTATTCCTAATTCACCCAAGCTCCCTGAACTTCGATAAACTTGACCAATGACCTATAGTAGAATAGTAGTACAATGCCAATCCCCGAGTTCTTTGTTATCTACAATCCTCTTAGAAAGACCGTTAGTGATCCTTACTCAGGTCTATCTTATGTTAGTGCTACAGAAAATAGTGGCATAGTTACTCTTAATATTCTACCTACACAGCCAACTGTATTTAATATTGATGCAATTCCAAGTGGTAAACAAGGAACCTACACGCACTTTGGTCTATTCCTTTTAGCTACCCCAGGCGGAGAACCGAAGATGAAGAATATTAATAACTGGACGGCACACTTTAATATTCGAATTGGAGATGGCCCTCAGGTTCCTGTTTTAGAGATTACACACAAGTTACCTGAGCATTTTCCGCATATGTTAAAGCGGAATTTCGCAGTCGGACCACCAGTACCAACAGCAACAGCAACAGCAACAACACCTACACCTACAATTCGTAAAGTCAAGCCAAATAATCAAGGACTCAATCCGCATGTAGCCAGACAGCTATTGAAACTGGCAATTGCTGAGAAGACTATGTGTCCTATCACAGCAGAGGAGGTTTCAGAAAATAATACAGCTGCAATGCCCTGCGGTCATCTATTTTCCCGAATTGCTATTGAAGAGTCATTCAAGACCCGTAGTAATGAGTGTCCTATGTGCCGTGCTACGGGTCAACCAACTCTTGTTTAAATATAGTTCTATTAAATAGGAATGAAGATAAAGACAAAAAAAACAAAAAAGACAAAAACAAGGAAAAATCAACGAGGCGGTCTTTTTGGCTTTGGTCCACGTGTGCTTCACAAAGGTTCTGTAATGGAACCAGTTTCTGAACCAGTTTCTGAACCAGTCTCTGAACCATATGGTTGGTCTTGTCAAGATAGTAAAATGACTAATTATGGGAAAACACGACGATATAAATCAGAACAAGCCATGAATGCTAATATCAATAATATGGCCTGGTGTCATACATTAACACCAGAAGCTATAGCAGAAGCTGAACGTGCATCAGTAAAAGCAGAACAGTATGTAGAAATAATATCTAAAAATTCTAAAAATGCTTCTACATCTGTAAATGTAGTAAATTTACCAAAAAGTAATACAGCTGCTTCAATACTACGTAATTATAGTCTACCGATTAACAAAGAATATAATAAATTACAAAAAATATTTTTGCGTATGAATATATATTTAAAAGAACATAATATATTAAATCAAGATGGAACATTAAATCCTACAGCACATGACCAGCATAATATGGTAGGCAAATTCATAGATGTATCTAATACATTATCAGAGCTTGAAAAAAGTTTACCTAACAATTAAATATTGTATACTGTACAATGTTTAAGAAAGATTATAATGGTTTTAAAGAATCATGGAAATCATGTTCCTTTAAAATCATCGTAGTTCTAATATGGTTAATTAGCCTAGTTCTTTTAATAGGCGGACTTGTTGGGATGTTTTATACTCCGTATGTAGATGTATTTGCTGTAATGTTTATGTTAGGTGTAGCTCTAACATTAATATTAATACTATATTCTGTTATGATTTGTATTGGCTGCATTAATTCTTGAGTATTCATTCTTTTTGATAGCCAAAAATTTGACCCCTACTAAACCTAGGTTGTAGAATAGTACAGTAATGACTACAGTAACTCTGAAAGATTTTATGAACGACCGACGGACCAAGGCGCCCGATTGGAATCTAACAGGTCTTCCATCCACTACAAATAGTTGGGCCGGTTCTTATATAGTTCCCGAAGACGAGTATGAAGATTTTCTTAATCTAGTACATACTCATATCTTTACTAATGGTCGTGCATGTTCACTTCTTGAAAAACACAAGCCTCTGAGTCCAATCTTGATTGATCTTGACTTTCGTTATCCATCAGGTGGACCTTTGAGCCGTCGATTTACAATGGAACATGTCAAAGATTTTATACAAGTCTACGATGATGCATTCAACAAGTTCTTCGAGGCACCTGAGCCTCTCCAGTACTTTGTCATGCTCAAACCGGGCCCAGAAGCAGATACGGCACACGACCAACACAAGGATGGTGTGCATATTATGTGTCCTAACATTACCACTAGTCCAGATATTCAATTTGCTATTCGTGGCTATCTATTACAGCATGGTGTCATTGAACGAATCTTCGGACCAACGGGAAATGTGGAGGAGGCTTCCAAGTGTCTTGACAAGTCTGTAATCAAAGACAATAATTGGTTCTTGTACGGAGCATCCAAGCCAAACAAGACATATTATAAGTTGGAGGCGGTCTTTGAAAATATGGAGCATCAAGATATTTCTCAGTGGTCTTCACAGGATCTAATGAAACTTCTGAGTATTCGTCACGGCCACGATAATCCTACTGGACTTACCATGAAAGAGGAGGCCGAGGCCGAGTGGGTCCAGCTCTTGCAACGGTATGGCAAGGGCAAGCATTGGGTAAAGACCAAGACTCCTGTTCTTACGGGCCAGACCGGTGGTTCTATACCTCCATTGGCTCTTCAAGATGACATGGTACAGGTCTCTGGTCTGTCTGTACGGTGTGATCCTCCTCAGGCCGAGATTAAGCTTGCATATAAATTGATTGATGAATGTTTCAATCCTGAGAAACGTGTTGGTTCTTATCATGAATGGGTCCGGACCGGTCTGCTTCTGCATAATATTACAAATACAGAGGAATCTTTCAAGGCCTGGATGTCTTTGAGTCGCAAAGTTCCTAAGTACCAGGGTGACTCAGAGACATCGTATAGGACTAAATGGTTATCACTTCCGTCAGAGGCAGCAGCATCTTCTCGTGGTGTAAAGCCTCTTACGATTGCTACTGTACATCATTATGCAAAAGAGGACAATGCTGTAAAGTACAGGGAAATCATGGACCGTGCACATATTGACTTTGCTATTCTCAATTATTCGGGTACGCATGTGAGCGTAGCCGATTTGATTCTTGATATGTATCAGCACGAGTTTCGGTGTACTCCTCTTAAAAAAGGTGCTACCGCTGCATCTATGGATTGGTATCAGTATGAGGGTCACACTTGGAAAAATCTCAAGTCTGCTATGAAACTTCGTGAACGTCTAAGTAATCAAGTACGAAATAAATATGTTGCTGCGAGTAGTGAGATTGGTAACAAGATGACACAAGTAACTGAACAAGATGAACGCGACCGTCTAGATGACAAGCGAAAAAAGATTATCAAACTCGAGTCATCTTTGCAGACTAGCGGATTCAAGGACTGTGTCATGAAAGAGATTACGGAGAAATTCTATGACGAGGACTTTCTACAGCACATGAATCAAACTCCTACGACTGTCGGATTTAGTAATGGGGTCCTCGAACTCCGTCATCAGGGCGATGATGGTGTACATGTCCATTTCCGACCAGGTCAACCTGATGATTGCATCTCGTTTCAGATGGGTCGTGGAATGGTTGGTCTCGAGGCCATTCCATATCTCGAAGGTAGTCTTGCATACAATCCAGGAAGCCAACATCAACCGCTTGAGTATCTTGAAATTATGACTTTTCTTAAGAAGATTTATCCTGATCCTGTTCTGCGCGAGTACTGTCTCACACTCTTTGCAGCATGTCTTGAAGGTGCAAATCGTGAACAGAAGTTCTATATTCTGACAGGTCTTGGGTCAAATGGCAAGTCCAAGATTGTAGAGCTTATGAGCAAGACCTTTGGCGAGTATCAGGAGTCTATGGGCACGACGGCAATTACTCGGAAACGTCCGGATTCGGGTGCTGCTAATCCTGATCTTGTAGTTCTCAAGTGCAAACGATTTGTATCTATGTCAGAGCCGGATGAGGGTGAAAAGATTAACACGGCATCGATGAAACAATTATCTGGCGAAGACGTGGTAAAGGCCCGTGCACTTTTCCAGGACCAGGATCAGTTTGTCATTATGGCTCGTATCTTCATGTTATGTAATGATTTGCCACCGGTTTCATCAACAGATGGTGGTACATGGCGCCGACTCCGTGTAATTCCGCATATTTCTAAATTCGTTGACCTGGATGCATCTACAGATGCTACAAATCATGTATACCACAAAGACCTGATGTTAGACAGTAAGATTGCTAAATGGCGTCCGTACTTTGCATCCATTCTGGTCTGGTATTATGAAAACCGTTATCTAAGAGGTGGTCTCAAAGAGCCGGACCAGGTTACGGCTGCATCGAAGAAATACAAGGAGGAGAATGATGCATTTGCGGCGTTCTGTCAAGATTGTCTGGTAAAGGAGTCTGGGGCCGAGATGCGGGCAAATGATGTGTTGATTCGTTACAAGGAATGGAATAAATACAATCCTGGTAAAAAAATTATGACTAAACCGGCTCTTCTTCAAAAGCTGTCGGATATCTATGGTTCAACTGATGGTGGTAAGATATTTGTGGGTGTAAGGATTATGATGGAGGATGAAGATATCTCTGGTAACTATTTATAGGAGGCAGGATGCCCATTGATTTAAACCAGGGGGTTCGAGGGGGCAGGATGCCCCCTTAACAAGGCCCATAAATATTATACAGATTAGCAGTAGTACCCGTACAACAGCATCCTACAATTCTAGCTTTTTTGGCTCTCATATACGATTCATAATTCGTATACTGATTCACTGTAGGACACTTGCATATCTTCTTAGCCTCCGTCATCTGGCTATAAGATAAATTTAACGTAGGCGGAGCAGCTAAGACTTGGGCCAAAACAGAAGCCTGTGTTCGGGTCAACATATTATGTAAATGCAAAGAAAAAAATATAGGTGAATATGAGTGAAACGGACCACAATAAACCAACTGTCATAAGTCTTTCACCCATCATCATATTTGTAAAGTAGTCAACAGGACTTAGTCCAAAGATTATCATGAGACCTATAAAAAGTAAGAATGCTCCAAAACAAGTCATAAATGCTATTAAAATCTTATTATCAGGAACCTGGGTGTAATATAAACCAGCTACAGCTGGACTCTGCTGGATATTAGAATCCGTAAATATCCGTTGCTCTTTTCTAATATCATTCTTAACAACTTCTTGTTGATTCTTCAAGTCTTTAATAGCATCATTTATTACAGTCTGAAGTTCAACAGTGGGATCTCCACTTGAATCTGATACCTTTGATAATAATGTTTTTGATAAATAATTTAATTGGTCTACTTCTATTATATAGGCTGAATTCTGTTGTTCTACTGTTTGTAATGTTCTGTTCCTAGATTCATTACTAGGAAGACATTTCAAATATTTAGCTGTTTCTGCTTCTAGAGCAGTCTTTGCAGAATTAACTGCTGCATCATCACATGCTGGTTTTGGGGGCATTAGTGCAGCCTGTGTTTTTAAAAATTGTCGCATAAAATCTTCTTGAAATCCCATATTCCCTAATTACATACTTATATTTAAGAACTGCATTCGCTTAAGAACCACTTTCGCACTTAGGAGCAGGATCAGGAACGGCACCCTGTTCAAAGGTTCTACTATTCCAGTACCGTCTATCACGAATATAGGTAGTATAGTACCAACGATAAAGCCAGGTTGCACCTGCTACAAGTATTATAAATAATAAAACATAGTCCGCCGCTTTTTCACCTATCCATCCATTAGCCTTTAGATACATAATGACTACAACGGTTAGTGCCGTTAATAAAATAAGCTGGAGAACAAAAAGCGTCTCCCGCTTATTTTCATAATACCATTCATTAATCTCGACTTGGCGCCGGGTTAAATCTTCGTTAGATTTCTTAGAACTGATAATACGCCCCTGTTCGGAAAAAATATGGTCCTGCGATGCCTTTAAATGACCGGAGCGTAAAACTGTGGCCTTGCTATTATTGTCCATATCCATGAATCGGGCCATATCTCCAGAAGTCTTTGTAAAAGACGCTCTCTTAGCATCTAAGAGTTCCTTCTTAATTGCATCGGACTTCCCTTGAACGTACTGGGAATACTTTGCCGGATCGGCTTGTAGACTCTGCAAGAATTGGACTTTTTCAATATCCTGCAGATCCACTATATCTTTCGAAATCAGATCGGTCATCTCTATAATAAGATTATCAAATTATCTTAGCTAGAAGGTCTTACATTTTTATATACCATAAATACAGTTCCCAAAGCCACTACATTCAATGCAACAAAAAACATGATTTGGATATTCATGGCCGAATTCTTTTCTTTTGAATAACGCATCATCTCACTCTGAGTCTGAAGACGTACATCAGAAGAATTTAAAAACTCTTGCTGAGCATGAAGTTCAGCTAGTCTATTATTAATTTTTTGATTTGCAGAATTAATTTCAGAGTTACGATTATTTACTTTTTGGGCTCGGTCATTTCCAACATAGTTAATAATTTCTAACAGAGTATTCAGAGTCTTATTAAAGGCTATCGTATCATTTAATGCAGCCTGACCAGAATTTGGTGTAGCATTGCTATTAGAGACTTCCGTGATAAACTGGGAAAGAGCCGCAATATACCGTGCTTCGTAATAACAATATTCAGTTTGGACATTGGCATAAAATAATTTGTCAGCCGCAATTTGTTCAGTAATAGTACCTACTTCTCTTGGGATTTTACCACTTGCCTGCAACTGCTGAACATATCCTTGAATCGCTGCAGCGGAAATCCTATTAGTTGTCTGATCGACAGTAAGATTATTTGGCATGGGTGCTACTCCAAGAGGAAAGGGCGTTTTAAATGTAGGGTCGGTATAGGTTATAGTATTCGAACAAATACTAGTCGACATCGTAGGAACATTATTCATGTATGTTTGGCCAGAATAGCGAAGACCGGAAACACCGTCCAGCACGGGTGTCTTGTTCATAGGCAAAGTAGCGGATCCCTGTATAGTAAAACTAGGCGGTGCAGGTATTGGAGTAGAAAAAATTTGTCCCATTCTCTACACTATTAGAATAAATTTACATAGACTGTGTGGGTATAGCTTTGTATCCAATATATCCTAAAAGACCAAGAGCTAGAACACCAAAGACACCTGATGCTACGATTAATCCGACTTTGGTAGACTTTCTAAAATTACGGCGCAAACCAATAATATTAACATAAGGCGATTCAGTAACTTTAGGATTAACGGAACCTACTTGCTGAATACGAGTACCCTGTTTAGATATTAATTGTCGGAGATTATCTCTTTCCGTAGCTACCTGCGATGATAATCGTGATAATTCATCTAATGCATTTGAATCATTTGTGTTAATATCTGATAGACTACGTACTTCTTTGCGCCAATTAGATAGAATTAAATCTACAGCAGTCTTAGCTGGCCCAACAGCCTCTGCCTTTTTTGGATCGAGTCCTGCAGCAACAACAGCAGAAATCCATGCATCATAGGCTATTTTATAATCGGCATTCATCTTAACTAGATCTAGTACCATGTCTCTATCTTATGCTGCACAGATTCTACGAAATTTTACAATACCGGCCGTAGGGCTGGGACGGAGAATTTCTACGAAATCACCAGGTACAAGACCTAGAATTCGGGCCTGAATATCATGATGTTTTATCAGAGGAAAATGGCTCTTCTGTGTTACATGCAATGATTCCATGAGCTCGGTAGCCTCGGCCTCGTTTAATTTACGATGAGGTGGAACCATTTCATGGCGACCCAAGTGCACAACTATCTGTTTAATGTGAAAGAAGGTCATACGGGACTTTTGGCCCTGCCATTGTTGAAGTGCGGTCTTATCAAATATCTCATTATACGGCTCATTCAGAATAATTATTACATCATCTGCTTTTGTGATCTTGCTACTAGGTGATTTATCAATAGGAACATCGTATAGGTCTCGGACAAAGGTGTCGATGCGTGTACGAATACGATCCTGAAGTTGATAGACGACTACAGCCCGTTCACAGGTAGCAGTGGACCCCTCTTTCTTGTTTACAAAGATATCCAATGCTCGTGGATGTCCCTCGGCCAATACTAGAATTTGATCCGGGGAAATATTCCTATAAGGAGTGACATCATAGCCACGGTCTTCTAGGATGTCTAGGATTGTATGACGCGACCGTATTAAGATATCGGCTGTGTTAGGCTCCATTCTAATCTTACAGAAGAGAAAGATGACTGTAGTCAAGTTTACAAATTTAGACCTTTATATGTAGATGCTTTCACTTAAACTGAATAAACAGCCTGAAATTGTAGATGTTATAATATCTCATTTTCATGTAGAACCCGAGTATATTAATGAAAATACATCTTTGGATGAAAACTTATATATATATAAAATTGGTGAGACTATAGTAAAAATTACAAATGGTACATATGCATCACAGAGATTAAACAAAGAATTAGAGTATTATAGTCATTTATATTCTGTTTTATCCGATGATGAAATGAAATATTTTATTCCAAATGTTACAGGTAGTTCTTTTGTTTATGGTGATTATGTTTATACTTATTTACAGATGCCATATATTACGGGAATAGAACTGTTTGATTATTTTGAGAGTAATCCAGATAAAAAACAATTATACAAGGTTCTCAAAGAAATAGCAATTGGATTACTAATTCTATCAAAACATGGATTATCTCACGGAGATATGCATAATGGAAATGTATTTGTTATAAATGATACTGTAAAGATAATAGATTTTGATAAAGCAGATAAATCTTCTGAAATGTATAATTCTGGGCCACGATTCAATCCTCTTAGAAATAGGAATTTTTTAAAACAACATTCAGGAGATCAGACTGGATTTTTTAATATGTGTGCTTATCTTTTAACAGACTCTAATCTTAAACAAAATGTAGAGAACATACGAATTAAGTATATAAGTAACGGTATATCTTCGGATGTAAATGTACAAGAAGCATTTGAATCATTTATCGCATTAATGGATGATCAGAAAGGAGGCCGAATGAAAAAGAAACGAAAGACTAGACGTTTAACCTAATTTTTCTACTTTGACTTCGGTGGTTAAAGATGATTCTGTTGTAAGATTATCTGCTTGATCACTTGTATGATCACCACCAGTCTGACTTTGCATAGGAGCCCAAGATATAGATCTCCGTGGACCAGAATGTCTAGCTTGTTTAGCTCTTGGTTCAATACTATGTGGTGGTACAGCTGAATTAATAAAGAGATATACACCACCCTTTTGATTTTGATTTTGATTTTGATTTGTAGATGTTTCTGTTTCAGTTGTTTCTGGTATAGTAGCCAATTTTACAACAGTCTCAGCATGTTTAACTTGTTCTTCTACAGTACTTTGACCTTGAATAGCCATAATATCAGGTCTCTCATCCTTTAGCTCAGTTCTTACTTCTTCTAGAAGAGTACCAAGACGATTCAGACCTTTTGTGCCCGTACGACCAAGATACATATCCATCTTAGAAACAAATACCAGTGGTTTAGTTCCAGTACTATGAAGAAGAGCTAAGATACTCGGATTCTGTTTAAATTTCTCAACTAGTGCCGACTTCATCACACGATCCTTTATCTGTTCCCAGTCACCGCGAAGAGCATGACCCGGTGTCATACCCAATTTTTTAGCATTTTGACTATTTCTAATTTCTTCCTGAAAAGCCGGTTCTGAAGGAAACTTCATGGCCTGATAATAATGTTCAACAGACGGCCATGCATTGTTTTCTAGTTGAGGATTTTGAGAACCATCAGGATTAGGAAGCTGGGATACCGGCATATTGAATGAAATCATTGCCAAGTTAGAAAAATCCTTGTATTCATTTTCTATGCTAGCTGAAAATTCAACAACATCTCTGACTACAGGTGCCTCTGCTACAGGAGCCTTTGTTTCAACTCTCTTAGGTTTCTTAGTAGCTTCTATAGCAGTCTTGAGTCCTTCGGCATCTATCGGTTCAGCCACAGTAGTCAGTTCTTCTGCCTTGAAATTAATATCTAAAGTCGGCCAATCCCACCCTGTTTCTTTCAGACGACCTAAAGAACTTTCGGTAACAAATCGGAATCCCGTATTTGCAAATGTAGTAAGTTCCTGGTCTAACAGTTTCATAGCATATGGCATAGCAATCTTTGAAAATGTTACACGACTCTGTTTGGTCGGTAATTGCATAGTCATAGAAGAATTAAATGTTACAGGACCATCACATGTAGTACATACAAACAGTTTATCACCCTCATTATAAATAGGAATACGACCACAACCATTACATACCCAGAAATCAGTAGCATCACCGCGTTTCATCATAGATTCCTGTAAAAATGTAGAAATACCGTGAGCACAAAGAGAGTCGCGTTCCATTTCACCTACACGGAGACCACCCTCGTTTGCACGTCCACCTGTTGGCTGATGAGTTCGCATCTCGCGCCTACCCGCACTGCGAGAATTTACTTTGTCCTCTGTTAAATGCTTGAGACGCATAAAATACAGTGGACACATAAAAATCTCAGTCTGAACTTGATGTCCTGTAATACCAGAATACAGAATCTCATTACCGGCTCTTTCAGCACCCATACCTTGAAGAGTGTCACCCAGTTCACGGACAAAGTCACCATTATTGCAAAAGGCCGTTGCATTCATAGTGGCTCCTGACATGACTGCCGACTTTCCGGCTACCATTTCAATGAGCTGGGCCACTGTCATACGTGAAATGAGACCACCCGGATTTACCATCACATCTGGTACTAGTCCATCCTTGGTTCTTGGTAAATCGGCAGCGGGAACTAACATACCGATTGTACCTTTTTGTCCATGGCGCGATGAGAATTTATCACCCAGGCCCGGCACACGCATTTCAATAATACGGACTTTTACCAGAAGACGACCATCGTTCTGATTTAAGACTACTACTGAATCTACGCGTCCCTTGGTATACAGACCAGCTGTTACAGATGCATCTTTGATTTCACGTGTATCAGGTACAACCATATAGCGTCCAACTAGGACAGTTGAATCCGAAATAACGGTTCCTTCGCGTATTATTCCGCGCTCATCAAGCTTAGAATAATCGAGACCCGGTTTGAGAGAAGTCCACGATGGAACAGCTACAGGATTAGCAATATGACTGTGTACCTTGGTCATTGTATCAAGCTCTTCCGCACAATCATAGGTGCGAAAGGCCAGACTCTGAAACATTCCACGGGCCACTGAGTCCCGATTAATAATGAGACCGTCATCTTGATTATATCCCGTTTCAGATGTTGCAGCAATAATACAATTAAATCCATATGCCATTTCACCGCCACCAATGGCACCATAATACAAGGTCTGACATATAGGTGCCTCTCCATAACATAGCTGATGTGCATACGTATCATATCGAGACTCTATGTTAGTAGCCATATAGCCAATACCTTGTTTTGACTGAGAACCTGACAGCTGATTACGAGGAGCCTGGTTATGATTTGAATACGGAATCATTGATGCCAAAAGGCCCTGAAGTGTACTAGGATGGAGTTCACAATGAGTATGATCATCTACCATCTCGGGCTTCCATGCTACAAAAGCCTCGTTTGCTTCCATCGGATCACAGTATTCAATAGATGCAATGTAAGGAGCCAAAGCCGACTCGTACTCAGCAAACGTGGCACCTGAACCAAGAGGATCCACGAATCTAACACTAGTCAGTCCAGAATTTGCTGTGGCGGGCAGAGTACCAAAGACTAACGTGGGCCACGGTTGATCTGCAAGAGCAGAAATTTTTGTTACAAAATCAGGCGTAACTAACCATAGAGGCCGAATTGGACGACCTTCGTCCAGATAAATACGAACTGTCTTATCCAAAGTATTGAACGATATAGATGCAGTCGGAGGTAGACAACACGTCCATTTCATAAGCTTGAGAACTCGTGTTAGACCTTGCGGATCAAGTGTAAAACCAACAGTACCTCCATTAATTTGCACTGTTGCAGCGCTTGCACGAAGAGAGGCCGTCGTAGATGCGACAGGAATCATTCCGCCCTTGAGCTGTAACCAATCATAGACCGGTTTGGTAGATGGCATGGAAAAGGAGAAACGGGTCATTATCGACATATTCTTTGTTACTCCAATGTGAGACCCAGTAGGTGTCTCTGATGTACAGAAATATCCGACTTGGCTAGTATGCAGTTTACGAGGTCCCGTAGCCTTTGAACCAGTATCGAAATCAGATACTACACGGCGCGTATGCGAAGTAGCATCAAGATATGAAATACGAGCCAGAGGTTGCAATACACCCTTTTTCTCATTTCGTTCGTTTGTACCCCACCGTCCTTTGAATCCACGCATGATTAATGTATTGAGTGTGGCCGGCTGGAACATTGTAACCAGATTACTATCTGTAAATAAGTCAAATACATTTTCACCCTGGTACAACTGTTCATTTCGACGATACGTGCGATCTATAGTGAGATTAACTTCGGCCCGCCAATCTTTCCAACATCCATTGAATAATTCACGAACCAGAGTACCGGTTGTCAAAAATCGCTGGTTCCGCATATCATCACGATTTGTATTTGGACGTAGTTCCGCGGCAGCTGCCAATGCTTCGCGTGCCATTTCTGCAAGATATAGACCACGAGCCTGGGGTTCATCTGGTACATGTGGCAATAACAAATTTTGTAGAATATCAAGAACATTGGCCTCTGTAGAACCCTTTGTGAGCGACATGATGTATTTTATTGCTAGAAACCGATTCAGAATAGGATATGCATCATGTATCGAAGGAACCAGGTTTTCTTCTAGAGATGAATGCTCAGGATAAATAAAACGGATAATTTCTTCGTCGGTTTCAATACCAAGTGCTCGGAACAAAATAAAAATAGGAAATGCCCCGCGAACCATTGGAATAGCTACACGGATTTCACCGGTTTTTAAGATAAAAAGTGCTACTCGCCGTGTCTGTTTTGTTTCTGGATGCAAAGAAACTACCGATGCATATGCCAGATTATCATTCCCCTCGGGCATCTTGGTAACATATAACGAATTAAACGCTTGTTCTTCGCGAGTAATTAAGACCTTTTCTGCACCGCCGATTACAAAATATCCACCATAGTCATTGTAACATTCTCCCATCTCATGAAGTGTTATAGGATCGGCAGCAGCAGTAGCACATAAACGAGAACGGAGCAAGATTGGCAAACGGAATAGTGGAAATCCTTTGACAATCGGTGCAGTCTTGACTTCAGAAATGAATTGTTCACCTTCTTTGCGAGTAAATGTAACACGAATCAGAATATCGGCACTGAACTGACAGTAATATGTTTGATTTCGGAGTCGGGCCTCGTTAGGAAACATGCGTCTTACTGTACGTCCACCATCGAGAACTACAATGGGAGGTGACACAGTAAGAGCAAGTTGTTCCGGTTTTGGAACATCGCCGCCTATAAAAATTTCAACACGATATGCAAAAATACCTTCGGCCAAGGATCCTTTTAGAAATACAATTGGATTTGCAGTGTGAATAATAGTAGGAATCTCATTAAACACACATTGCTCATAACTGTCTATATGATGCCGGGTAAGAACAGAATCTTGCTCAAAATATCGCTGTAAAACCGTTAGTCCGTCGCTCATTCCCCTATTGATTGTGGTAGTTTTTTGAATAATAGGTTCAACGAGTGTCTTAGCTCTAATAGATAAGACATGAATTGATTGATGTACTTAATATTTATATACAGGAGACATATCAAATTTTTGAAGTGCTTCTGTATTAAATGTTTTAGGCATAAAAACATGGGATTTCCAAGCAGGAGCAGTAGGATCGGGATTAGTTGCAGAAGGTCGGCCCTGGCCGGCATTAATTGCATTTTGTAATGTATTCGACGGTATAGATTGAATAGGATGACCCATACCAGCCGATGCAACAGTTCCATTTTGTCCAATAAAAGCCGATGCGGTGTCTAAGATACCACCGCCCTGTTGTCTAGTACACGTTGTACCAATAGAGCTCTCAAAAGTTCCATGGCCTGCTGGGGAACCAAGCGCATGGACAAATTTTGAAGATGAACCCTCGGCTACCGGAAACCGACCGTAGATTTCAGTTGTACCTTGACCGCCAGAATAATCTAAAGGAGCCATTCCGCCCTTTTGACCCTTTTGTTTACGTGTCTTTCTAGACTTGTAAAGAGATCTGTAATGCATAATCATTCCCTTAGTAGCAGCCTTTGACAGATTATGATGAAAATGTTGCATCCATAGACGACTAATACACTGATTTAGTGCTGAATCAGTGCATCCCTTTTCTATCATGTGTCGTACTTTAGTATCGATTTTCTGAAATGATGCGTGTAAACTATCTACCGTCATCAATGCAGGTCCACGACCTCTCTTGCGTGTAACATTCATTACAATATAGTGATAAATTTATTCAAGTCTTAGATTGGTACGCGGCTCAGATGTTAACGAAGATAATGACCGGGTAGCAGATGAAACACCTCTGCTGAGTCCATTCGATATATTAGTCTGTAATTTAGTAAAGGCTGCCTCTACATTTCCACCATTTGATACCCATACAAAGACATAGAACCCATAAGAGACTAAGATTGCTAAGAGTAATAGAACATAGCTAGCATAGTTTCGGAGAACCTCTTGCCATGTACTTAGACGGTACTCTACAGAAAACTGAGTCCAATGCCACCAGATGAATACTACGAGTGCTACAGCAGAGGCCATGGTTAACGCCATTACCGGAACGTATGGTATAACCAGATATGTTAGAAGGGCTGTTAGGACAGCAATAAATAATAAAAATACCGTGAAAAGTGACTCCATACTACATGTAGTGGCTATAATTTGTCAACAAGGTCAACATGTGTTAATAAGACCTTTCTACAACAATATCTGGTCAATTGAATCTCATCTAAGACCTTTTTCTCGGCCGTGTCGGGGATATTTGCTCCATCGAAATAAGTCCGTTTTCCATAAGAATCTCCCTGAAGTTCTTTTAAACGTCTCTGATAATATAACCACTTATCTGCCAGAAGTTTGCCACAATTCATACAACGAATCGGAATAATCATCTATTGACCATATATCTTTTAATCGCTTAGTCAAATTTATTAGGGCGCGTTTACACTATTAGAATTATATCATCCGAGCAGATAGAATGTCTTCTGTCTTATTTAATCGCGGTATAAATACTCAGACGGGTGGACGTAAAAAGGCAGACGATGCTTTGCGCGATATGGACACTATGAAGAAAACGGTTACAGAGGTAGCATTAACTGCTGCGGAGCATACTACGACAATCAAGACTTTGCAGGCCCAGATTACTGCTCTGGAGGAAAAAATTCTGGTTTTGTCTGCTCCGAAAGTTCCGGCATCTTCGCATTAAGATTTGTTAAAGATGATGACGGTGAAATACTTACCTTTTTTGGTGTACGGGGCTTAGTTGATACACATGGAATCACAGTAATAGTACCTAACGATGGATTACAGTCATTGCATCTATATATACAGTTTTCTCTGTCTATTAGAACCGCATTAGCGTGTCGACACATCCATTTAGGTCTGGGTACTTTTTTACGTCGCGAAGGAACTACTAGGCCATTAAGCGGATTAAGTGTGATTTCACTGGACATCTATCTAGGCCATTTTAATTTGTAATATACTCAGCTTAACACCGTATTGTTGTTCTACAACACGCTGTATAGTTGCATTGGGCCGTCTTAGTCCGCGCTCCAATCGAATAAATGCTGTTATTTCCGGATCCAGACTTGTATCTTGAGAAATACGAGACCATATTAAACGTCTACCAGCCGACGTCTCTTCCCATCCCTGAATCATTAATGTTCCCGCATGATGGGCATCATGACATATAGAACACAGTGTAGTTAAATTACTGGCCTTGTGTAGCTCCTCAGGCGGTCCCTTAAATGTGGCCTGGTGTTGTATATGATGTGTCTCAAGACCTTTTGTAGAACCACATACTTCGCATGCTGATACTACTGAATCACGGGAATACGGTGAAAGATGGGGTAACTTGGATGACAGTTTTTTTCGGATAGAATGTGCAAGTTCTAAAAATGCCGGTGGCATGTCCAGAGCACGACACACTTCTAGGCCATACAGAGCCGACCCCGAACCTTCTCGTAAGTTTCGATCATATACCAAGACACCCGATTTTTCATCATAATGTACTGCAAGATGGGCAATTCGTACTCCTGGTATTGTCATAGAACCTAGTTCATGCAGATGAGTTGCAAACAAAAATTTGGATCCGCGCCCTACTAATGTTTCTAGGCCAGCCGCCACAATTGCCGTTGCCGACAATGTTTCTGTGCCAGAACATAGTTCATCACCCAGAACCAACGTACGGGTATCAGCATGTTGTAGTACTTCACGAAATTCCGTCATTTCTACAGCAAATGATGATAGGCCCGCCCATATATTATCGTTGTTCAGAATCCGAGTAAAGATGGCCGTAAACGGTGCAAGAGTAAACTTAGTGGCTGGTACTGGGAATCCACACTGGGCTAACATTGTACTAAGACCAACTGCTTTCATCAGACTAGATTTTCCACTTGCATTAAGACCAAATAATAAGAGACTTTGTTCTTTTAATTCAATACTCTGTTTTATATAAGGTACTTTGGTATTAATACGTTCAATCATTGGATGCCGAATTTCAGTGGCAGATAACCATGATGTCTCAGATTCCACGTATTCAGGTAAAGTCCACTGTAGCTTTTTAATAGACCAGATCATGTCAATATTAGCCGACTCATATTCAATTTTATCGTGGATGTCTCGACCAGTAGCAAATGATGCAAGTGTTTGAGACCAGAATGTAGTCCAGACTACTATCCATTTAGAAAACCAGGCCTGATACCGTCTAGAAATATCGAGAATTTCAGGTGTTTCAAGACACCATAGTGTCTTATATTGTGTCACAGATGCTTCTAGGCCATTATCTTTGATACCTGCATAGATAGCAGATACATTTCGTTTATTTCCAACAATCCGAAGACCTTCTGATGTATCTACGCATAGTTTAGAAAAACACATTGTGTTAGCCTCTGCCAAGATGTTCTGTCCTATTGCAAGAGTATCCGTTACATGAGCAGGAGCTTTTAGAGGTATTTCCAACGGTATTATATTGTCTACACGGCCTAACATATCCAGATTCCATGGCTCAAGTATAGTCTCTATAGTAGATTCGACGGACCAGATTTTAAACAGAGCATGAGAAGACTGGTATGAACGCAGAAGACATGCCATGTCATTAATTGTCGCAGTACCGAGTTCTACGCGTCGAAATAGACGAGATGTGTCATAAAGACTTCGTAGATGACGTTCTGTTTCATCCCTTCCTGTAAACCGATATGCATCTATCCGTGTACGGAGTTCACCAATATCTGTAATAGGTCGAATAAGACGTGCTCGAAGTAAACGTTTTCCCGCAGCGGACCGACAGGTATCCATTAGGTCTAACAGACCTTGTTTGTGATTTTGATTTTGATTTTGATTTTGATTTTGACTGTATATAATACCCAGTTGTTCAAGAGCAGAATTACCTAGACGGACTTCATCCGTTGGTAACCACACAAATGGTTCTGCCAGATTTTTTAGAAGAGAGGGCACATGTTCTTTTGCAAACTCCATTAAGTTAGATAGACACCGGCGGGCTTGCGGTAAACGATGTAGATTAGTAAGTGCCTGTTTGGACCAGTATTCTGCAAGACAGGCCTCTTCTAATGCAACAGATGCCGGTCCCAGACAACGTACATGTACTAGACTACACAACGATTTTAATGTATCTATTAGCGAAGTACCGTCTGTCCAAATCACAAGTTCCGATGGAGGATAGGCACACAAGAATTGCTGAAGTCTATCACGGTCAGCACCTTCTACTACACGGAATAAACCTGTAGATGCATCGAATGCTGCCGCGGCCCAGTACCGGTGTTCAACAACAAGACCAATAAGACACCGATCTTTATTTTCTATATATAGACCTGGACTTGATATATGTTCGACAGTACGAGATTCTACCGAACCTGTTATACTCTTATTTTGAGTAATGACAACAACGGTAAAACCGGCACTGACCAGAATTTTTTCATACTTGGCTAGTGCATGTTCTGGAAATCCACCAAAAAGCGATTGTTCGTCTTTTGAGACTGGTGCAGTTGATACACTAAGTTGGCACACATCTGCTAGTTCTCGAATGTTAGACCGAGTTACTCCTGTTGTCAGATTCTCGATATCATAGATTTCGAAGAATCCGCCGACTTGATAGAGTACGGCTACCTTCGGTCCGTATTTTTCTACATGGGTGGTCCATACATCAAAATATTTATTGTACATTGGTTTTATTTTACCAGACATCTTCTTATATTAGTTTACATTCTGTTTAAGTTGTGCTTCTGTCTGTTTTCCATATGTTTTTAGTGTGGCCACGTGAAAATCCAACCAGGTCCACCAGACCTCTCGCTCCTTTTGTGTCTTGAGTCTAGTGGGCCAGAATGTGCGTTTACCATTCTCACAGGCCCGCCAACCAAATACATAATCTTCGTGATTTTTGGGAAGCCCGCTTTCCATGTAATATTTCCATCGTCTTTTATTATCAGAACCGAGATATTTATTGGTAGCATGTGAACACTCCCAGCCATTCCATGAATTTATTGGTTCTCGTGGAATTCTCCAACCCGTTTCCTCTTCTGCATACAGTTTTCCTGACTTAGGATTTCGTTGAACAGTATATGTCTCTGAAACAATAGCCTCGTAGACATCTACTGGTAGATCTTTCAAGTCCACGCAGTCTTCTATAGAAATATTTGTACCCATTTATGTTATGACTATACTGTCATGATACGTGTCATTTTTACCTTATACCAGTTGCCCTTTCATCATTCTAACATCTTTCATTAACATTTTTAACAACGACACAGGCAGTTTAGCTGCCGCTTCTTTGGTGTAAATTTTAGATGCCACAGCAGTAGCACGGACCTGTTCATCCGTCATAGAATCAATATCGGTTAGAACCTTGTGACGTCTTTTCTGGGTCTTTGCAGAATTATCAATAACCATATGGATACGTTTTGCTCGGAATGTTTTACGAATAACGGGTTTAACTATTTTTGTTTTTGGAACCAGAAGAATCTTGGGTTTTGCCGGGGCCAATACAACTTTGACCGGAATTTGTTTTTCTTTGTTCTTTTCTTTGTCTTTTTTATCTGGTTCTGCAGTCTCTGTTTTATCTTTTTCTATGATAGTCATATTTGTTTCAGTACTCTTACGAGTCCGTCTTCTCCGTTTCTTAGTAGTCGTCACAGTATCCATTGTAACTTCTTTTACATTATCAGGCATAACTATTTAACTCCATGAAATTAACACAAAGTTGACCACCTCAGATTTAAGGTAAAAATAAGTAATGGCCACACATATATATCGTAATTTGCTGGAATTGTATTTCAATCAACATGATAAACGTCAAATTGTTTATCATCAGATTTCCTCATTTAATCATTTCATGACAGCAGAAGTTTCCCAAAGTATTCTGAGGTCTTGTCCCATCAAAGTCACTGGTTCTCCTGACTTGAATCTTACTGGAACAACCAGAGCTGCTGCGGGTACAGCCGGTACAGCCATTCGTGTGTCGATAGAAGGAGCAGAAGATAAGACACCTGTTATTTCTGATACTCCGCCCCGCGAAGTCGAAGTCTGTGTAGAATTCGCCAATGTCCAGATTCGTAAACCCACAATTTTCGAGAATAACGGTGCGGTAACACCTATGTATCCTAATGATGCTCGTCTCAGAAATATGACGTATGCAGCACCGATCTATACTGATATTATTGCCACTTATACAATGAAGACTACCGGCAAAGATGGGACAATTGTTACTGAGACTAAGAGGCGCACTCTGCCACATGTTCATGTAGGCAAGATTCCAGTAATGGTTGGAAGTAACTTCTGTCTCCTATCGGATACACCTGAAAAGACACCCCGTGAACTCGGTGAGTGCAGTGAAGACATCGGCGGTTATTTCATTATCCAAGGCGGTGAGCGAGTCATCATCAGTCAAGAGCGCATGGCCGAAAATGTACCCTTTGTTTTCCGTAATAACAAGGCCCGTAACAAGGAACTCGAAGTTATCGATGTTAAGTCAATTGGTCCTGATAATGAAGGTGCACCCAAATCCATGTCAGTCAAAGTCGTTCAAAATGCCAAAAATGCTATGGCACCCGAACATATCCGTATGACCTGTCCACGTATAAAGGCGGAAATTCCACTCTTTGTGATGATGCGGGCTCTTGGAATTGAGAGTGACAAAGAAATCATTGAGCTTATCTGTGGTTCTGTTGATACACCGTATGCTATGATTTTCCAAGAGTGTATAGAGGATGCCGGTGCAATAACAACCAAAGAAAAGGCCCACGAATGGCTAGCTTCTAATCTAGGAACCGGTGGCGGTTCACGTGAATCCTATTCATCTTCTACATTGCCCAAGGGACCACAAGTCATTAATAAGATTGCCACGATATATGATGTTCTGGCCGAGGAATGTCTGCCCCATATTGGTGGAAGTACTATGCTCTTTGAAAAAGCCGCTTATATTGCATTCATTACCAAAAAGGTTCTGGATGTCTTTACTGGAAATATTCCTCACGATGACCGTGATGCATATCCAAATAAGAAAGTAGAACTCCCTGGTAATCTAATGGGTAATCTGTTTCGGTATCTCTTTGGAACCAAGGTAATCAAAGATATGAAGACAATGTTAACCAAAGAAATTCATAATGGATTCTGGAAAAGCAGTGGTAAAATTGAGGACATTATTAATCCAAGCAATGTCTATAAGATTCTTAAGTCAACCATAGTCACCATTGGAATGAAATCATCTCTGGCTACCGGTAACTTTTCTGGAGGTAAGATGGGCATTAAACAAGGTATCAGCCAGGTCATGAATCGTCTAACATATCTGTCTGGTATTAGTCATTTGAGACGTCTATCCACTCCTATTGAGAAAACGGGCAAACTTCTGGCTCCCCGTAAACTCCATGCTACTCAATACGGCTATGTCTGTCCTGCTGAGACACCTGAGGGTCATGCAGTAGGTGTAGTCAAGAATTTGAGCAGTACGGCTATTGTCACTTTGCCAATGTCACCTGAACCGGTAATTGCATTTCTGTATGACATTCTTGACATGAAAAATCTAGAACAAGTGAGTCGAAATGATCTGTTCACAGGAATCCGTGTTCTTGTAAACGGAGCCTGGATAGGAATGCTCATGTTAGACCATGCACAAGGAGCAGTAGATGCAGTAGCTACTCTGAGAAAGGCCAAACAGTCTGGTCGTATTCATATTCACACAGGTATAGTCTATAAGTCTGCCAGAAAGGAGATTTGGATTAATACGGAAGGTGGGCGTCTGATTCGTCCTATTCTAACTGCCAGTGGTATCCAAGACTTGTATAAGAATCCAAGTGTCATGGATTCTTGGACCTCTTGGACCGATGTTCTCATGTGGCCCTCTAGTCTTATTGAGTATGTGGATCCTAGTGAGACAGAAAATCATCTCATTTCTATGGACCATGCAAAGACAGATGGATATACCCATGTAGAAATTCATCCATCCACAATGCTGGGCACCATGGCATCTAATATTCCCTTTCCTGATCATAATCAATCGCCCCGTAATTCGTATCAATCGGCTATGGGAAAACAGGCCATGGGTGTCTATTCTCTCAATTTCAATCAGCGTCTTGATACTATGGCAAATCTTCTCTGGTATTCTTCAGTACCTCTTGCATCACCGTATATGAGTCGGTTCTATAGAGCCCAGAGTATGCCATCGGGATTTAATATTGTGGTAGCAATTATGACCTACGGTGGCTATAATCAAGAGGATTCTATTATGATTAATCGGGCATCACTGGACCGTGGTCTATTCCGTTCTGAGTTCTATCGTACATACAAGGACGAAGAGAAAAAGAACCAGGCAAGCGGTGAAGAGGAACGATTCTGTTGTCCAAATCCACTCACAACTCGTCATATGAAACTTGCAAATTATTCTAAGCTGGGACCTGATGGCATTGTACCTGAGAATGTCTTTGTAACCCAAGATGATATCTTGATTGGAAAAGTGGCACCTATTCGTCTACGTGGTCATGATGGAGCGGCACAGGCCGGTATTAATCATGCATCGCTTCATGCCATGTCCTCTGTTGCTGCGGCTGCCGCGGTAGAAGCAGCGGGTGGAAAACGATACCGTGATTCTTCTAAACTACTAAGAGCAAATGAGTCCGGTTATGTCGACAAGATTTACAAGGGTCAAAACGGCGAAGGATATTCATTTGTAAAAATTCGGGTTCGTGAAGAGCGTGTTCCTGTTATTGGAGACAAGTTTTCTTCGCGCCATGGTCAGAAAGGTACATGTGGTCTAATTCTGGAGCCCCATGATATGCCCCAGACAAAAGATGGCATTGTTCCAGATATTATTATTAATCCCCATTGCATTCCCTCAAGAATGACGATTGCCCAGCTCATGGAGACACTGTTGGGCCGTGCAGGCTGTGAACTTGGTTTTCTAGGAGATGCTACGCCATTTAATACTGCAATGACGGCCAAGGGACTGGCCGATGCACTTGTGAGTCAGGGCCTCGAGCCTCATTCTAATGAGCTTCTGTATTGTGGCTACACGGGCAAACAGCTTGAGACAGCTATCTTTATGGGGCCGTGTTTCTATCAAAGATTGAAACACATGGTAAATGACAAGATTCATTCAAGATCAACTGGTCCACTAGTTATGCTTACTAGACAACCGGCCGAGGGTCGTGCTCGTGACGGTGGACTCCGTTTCGGTGAAATGGAACGCGATGTAATGATTTCCCACGGTGCATCCGTTTTCTTAAAAGAACGTATGATGGAGGCATCTGATAATTTCGAAGTCCATGTATGCAAAGGATGCGGTATTATTGCAGTAGCTAATCGCGAGAAGAATATCTGGCAGTGCACGGGATGCGGTAATTCAACAGAATTTGCACAGGTCAGAATTCCGTATGCATACAAACTATTTCTCCAGGAGTTAGAATCAATGAATATTTCCAGCCGTATCTTACCAGAAAGTCGTCTCCGAACATTGACAAATAAATAGTTCTTAAAATAGATATGATTCTTATTTTGCCCGCATTGGTTGAATTTCTTGGAACCTTTATTTTTTTATCCGTAATTGTAGCCACAGGTAGTCCCTGGGCTATTGGTGCATCTCTGGCTATTTTAATCTATCTCGGTATTGATGTGAGTGGTGGACACTATAATCCTGCCGTAACTCTGATGACCTTGTATAACAAGGAAATCAATATTACTACTGCATCTGCATATATTGTGGCACAAGTTGTCGGTGGTATTTTGGCCATTACTACCTATAACGTTTTGAAGAAGAGACTCTAGTTCGTTTAGAAAGAATACCAAATAAGAGAGAACCCATTGCTACCGTTGGTGCAGCGTTCATGACAAGAGTCCATCCTTTATTGAAATCCCGTATTTCAAGACCCATCTGTTTAGCCAACCATTCATTAAATATGGGATATTGGCCATTAGTCTCATACTGTGTTAAAATACACCGACCTAGCACATTGTGTTGAACAACAATTAAGAAATTTACTATAATAGCTAATAGTAATATACGAGGATTACGTATAAATATTACTATAAGCCATGGTACAAACATAAATATACTGTGAATCAGTGCAAGCATTCCTTATTATTTTTAGTGTTTTCTTAACAAAAGAAAGACCGCAAGTCCAAGGATTGCAATGGCTCCTAAGGCAAATGAATCTGAAACAGGATTCTCAAATCCTTCTTTTCTGGGCATTACAGCGGGCTGAGTCTGAATACAATTCTCGTATTTCTTACCTGATGGTACGCCCCGAATAGAAGTGGGTTCAGGAGGACAGTCATCCGGTGGTCTTGCCATATATGAACCATCCGGATTATAACATTTTTTGGACATTTCATATTCATCTTTGGATATCGAAACTGCTGTACCATCTTCCGTGTATGACTGGACCCAACGTTTTTGATATGGCCGTCCATTCACTGTTTGCACCGGTCCAATAATAAATGGTTTTTTAGAATCACTTGCCTGAATTTTACCCATTGTAGTTCCTACAGGACATGTGACCTCTTGACATACAGGATATCCCGTTCCTGTTATTGCTGAAAAAATGGGTCGCGGATCCAATGCATCTCGTGCATTTTCTAACATGCCGGGTGCAAGTCCCTGCATACCAGGAAGACCAGAAGATGCTAGACCTTTGGCAATTCTATCGCCCAGAATGTTACCTTTTGTGACTCCGTCTACATATTCATTCATCGTAGCACCATTCGAACACTTGAGTCCCGTGTCTAAGTAGTAACGAATACCAAGTGGAAATGGATTTCCACGGTCAAATCCCGTTGCAGAACCAAATGCAATAGTATCCAAATAATAGTTTATACCACCTACAGAGTCAAAAATGGCCTGAAATGATGATTCATTACGTACACCCAATTCACCCGGCAATTTAATATCATCTGCTACTGAATAATTTGGCCCAAAATAGCCATAATCTTTTGCCATGACCCCTATCTAAGAAAGATAAAACTTGACAGATATTCATGATAATAAACTTAATTTAATGGACCTATGGCCAACCTTACACAAAACGACTAACCGAGAGATTCTACCAGAAGTAGACGACACATTAGAATCATGTCAGACCTGTGGAGACGCCGATGAGTTACAAACGGACGGTGCAGAAGTAATCTGTCTTCGGTGTGGTACTATTGTCAATATTCCTCTTGAGCAGGGTGCAGAATATCGATGGTTCAGTGCTGACTCGGGAGCTGACCCCAGTCGATGCGGTTTTCCAGTAAATCCTTTGATGCCTGAATCTTCTCTTGGTACCATGATTCTTGCTGGTAATGGCTCACGACTAATGCGCCGAATAAAACGGTATCATCTATGGAATTTGATGCCGTATCGTGAGCGAACACTGTGGACAATCTTTGAAGGTCTTCAGGTCCGTGCTACAAATGCCGGTATTGGTACGTCAGTAATAGAAGAGGCAAAGGAACTGTATGCACAACTCACTGTGACGGCTAGTTGTCGTGGTTCGGCTCAGCGAGATGCTATGTTAGCCGCCTGTTTATGGGAGGCATTGAAACGCCATGATTCTCCTCGTGTACCCAAAGATATTGCCGATATTTTCACATTGCCATTAAAACTTGTGACCAAGGGAATTAAACATTTTCAGAGTATGTTGGCTATTCATTCTGGTTCAAGTGACAAAGGAACTTATGCAAATCAAACCATGAATGAACCGGTAGTAGAAACTATTCAAGAACGGGCCTCTCAGAGAAGAGCAGTCTGGCTTAAGACAGTTGCAAAAACTACAACATACGACGATTTTATCAAACCATATCTTACAAACTTGTCTGCACCACAGGGTATAGAAGACATGGTCCGTCGTATATGTGTTCAAATAGAAGACTTGGGCATTGTTCCAGAAAATACTCCACCGTCATTAACGGCAAGTGTTATTGCATTCTGCTATGCACATTTAGGAATTCATATTGACCACAGTGATATTGCACGAGTATGCGGAATTAGTCCGGTTACTATTCAAAAATGCCTGAAACGTCTACAACCATGGAAAGAAAAACTACGGTTTGAGTAATGGGGGCTTCATCTTCTGCTCCGCTCAAACCATTCACGGTATCGTCGAAACAAAAAGAGAAACTTAAGTTGTTATCGATGGTTGTAAACCATATTATGAATACTCCCGATATTTATGACCTTGACAACTTAGTCCGTCCTGGAGCCTGTGGTGATTATGCAGTTGTTCTTAAAACACAGATTGAACAAAAATTTTTGCCTTTTGTGGTCGATATTTCCGCTGAAACGGGACCAAATGAAATAGTAGGTGTTGTATATCAAAATCCTAATAAGTTAATTAAGTCTGAGACTAAACGCAAGAAAATATGTCAACAACTTGCGGACACTGCATTACGTATTGCATCAATTGTATTAGCATGTTTAACTTCTATACAGATTGCAAACGAGGCTCAATCTGAACCTCGTTATCCTACTGGCCCTGTTGGTTATCAAAGACCCCCTATTCCTGGTCCTGGTCCTAGTCCAGGATACCCAGGATACCCAGGATATCCAGGGTATAGACAGACTGGTGGAGGAACTCAAGAAATATTATCTTGGTTACAGACTAATCAATATATAGATAATGTATCTCTGCCTATTCGTTTTAGAAATATTACTTCTGGTAGATTTGTTCTAACTCCGTATCAAAGTCAAAGTCTAACAACACAATTTTTATTAACAGCTGATAAAGATGAATATGGCAGAGATTTTCCAAAAGGTAGTTTTATTTTACAGTTTTTAAATCCTATAATTGTTCCTGGTACATCTGAAAGTTTTCTACCGATACGTCTTTTAGACAGTGCTGGAGCTCCTTGGGTAGTAGGTGTACTATTTAAACAGATATATAAACCTTTGATTGCCAATTCTATGTCACAAGATATTCATTTAATATGGAATAATCTGTTTAAATTTAGTCAGAGTCATTCATCTACAACATATTTAAATGAAAGACCTTCTGACTTGTTAGTTGCAAGTGGTATTTTTGATAATTTAAAAACGAACACTAAACCCATGTTTGATATATTAACACCATGGATGAGAAGTGATCCTGACGTTTTAAGATATTTTGCAACATATAATCCGAATCAATATCCTGGATTTGGTCAGTATCCTGGTCCTGGACAGTATCCAGGTCAGTTTCCTGGTCAGTATCCTGGTCCAGGTCAGTATCCTGGACAGTATCCTGGACAGTATCCTGGTCCAGGTCAGTATCCTGGTCCAGGATATCAACAAACAAGACCTCTTCCTCCAGCACTATATCCGCGTCCAGGTCAAGGACCTGTTCAATATTCTATTCCAAATCAACTATCTAATGATTTTTTAAATAGATCAATCAGAGGATTCCGAGAAATATTTAATAAAAAGAGTTGTCCCGCATCCGTTCGTAGTAATACACTTTTTCTACAACAAAATCCTGATAGATCTGTTCGTTCTGGTATATGCAATGATCCATATTGGAGAGAATCTAATCTGGCCAAAATTTTTCCTTTTGTCACTTTACAATTTTTATGTATTAAAGACTGGACCAATTCTTCTGGATTTACTGAAGATTTTACCGCATTTTCTTCTGGTCTCAGTGAAGTATATGGTGATTTTCTTACTGGAAAAGGATCTCTAGAACAAATGTCGTTTAAAATGTCTTCACTAGGAATTGATAATTGCAAGATAGATCCTATTACACGCGATTATCCCAAAGAAATTACTGTAAAACAACAACAGGTTGCTGAATGTTTGCATGAAATAGAAGGCGAATATTCAAGACATACAAAAGTCATATGGTCAATTCTTGAACGTCTTATAGAAGTAATCGAAGATCCTGAAACAAAGACTGACTTGGTACGTCTAGTTCCCGCAGCAACACGGACTGGTACAAAGGCATATATTGATGCTATTGCTGCAGAAGCAAGAAAGGCTATTGTAGAACATTATATTAACATTGAGGGCATGTACTACAAAGGTGCTAAAAACTTGACACCCCTGGCCCCCAAGTAGTACGTATCAATGTCTTCTATTACTTTCCGTTTTATCAAGAATAACCAGAGCTCTGCCGATGATGAGATGTGCACCGTTCATAAGTTTGAAGATGCATTCAAGATGAAGTACAAGTACAAGGATGTCAACAACAAGACCTTTCTGAATACGGTACAGCTTAATGCAGATGGTATTCAGCAGTGGGTACGCCGTGCAATTGAGATGATTGAGGTTGATAGTGATCCGTTTGATTCATTTCAGATTGATTTTCCTCTTCTTCCGTCCATTGTCTTTAATGTAACCAATGTGGGCCAACACTACAATGCTATTCTGGATGCGGTGGAGTTCTCGCTGGATAACTGGCCCTCACGGGTTGACCCTTCTAGGGTTGTCCCTTCTCAGGCTTATCAGACTCCTCAGGTACCGGTTGCTCGTACTCTAAACTTTAATGCCTATGGTCAAGGTCAAGGCCAAGGCCAAGACGATGCAAGTTCTATTTCTACTCATTCTTCCATGCCCTCGCTTCATCCTATGCAGACCCGGTCCCAGAGGCATCTGTTCATCTAGATGCAATCTCAGTAGTAAACCAACGTTGAATAGGAGCAGATGCATTTAAATTACCTGTGATAATAAACTCACCTGTCCATGACCATCCTGGTCCAGGACAGATAGAGGAAATCGTCCAGACCTTGCATCTTTTTTTTACATACGGTTTTACTGGTGCGGGCGAACAATAGACTACGTCATCAATACCCGATTCCAAATACGTTATTCTGGCATCATGTTGATTTTTTTGAGTATCTAGACATAAATACATCCATCCGTATTCAAGTGAGACCATAGATATTAACCAGCCTTTTAAATATGCTCCAATTAATTGAAATGCAGTAAGTTCCCAAACAAAAACGTAGGTGTGAGGACCTATCCGTTGATACATTTCATAGATTGCAGAATGCAATAAAATACGACCATAGCGATGTCCTTTTTGAGCTACAAATGTCTCGATAGCATAGACTCCAGTTTCTGTAGAATGAGGACGAAATACACACGTGGCTACTAATTGGGTATCGTGGTATAAACATGGAATAAGACATGTCTCAAGTCGTGAATGAATTATGTTAGGAGCCAGAGATGTTCCTACTAGTTCTATCCAAGATGATGGTAGACTGTCTCTAGTCTGAAGAATCATAGTACAACCAGACATGTTAGGAGGTGGAGGTGATAATAAGGTTCGTCCAGACCGTGCTATACAGGTCCATGGATCGGACCACATTTATTATATAGGAATGAGATACTTTAAAGCAAAGGGTAAAAATTTGACACTACTATAGTAGATGTTTACAAAACCAATGCTAGGTGTATCTCGTTGTGCTCAGTGTTCTATTAAATTGAAACTTACCGATGTTAGTTGCAAGTGTTGTCAGAAATTCTGTATGGTACATAGATTGCCTGAAGCACACAACTGCTCGTTTGATTTTAAAAAAGAGGGACACACTCTTCTTGAAAAACAAAATCCTAAGACTGCCGGTACAAAAATAGAACATATCTAATTTATTTCGCAAACATAAATAAGTACTGATATTCATAACCAATAGGAGTCATGTCAATATGGTCAAGGAGTTTGAATCCAACAGATTCTATCTCCTCCACCATTGGTTCAATATTTGGCATCCACACTTGTTGTTCATGGCGCCTTACATTACCATTTTTAAACTTAAAAATCTCTTCATAAATTGCTCTTGAACCATTAAGCTGGAAATCACCCGTATAATCAAATTCTTCAAATGTAATATTTGACTTGGTCACGCGTTTATCTGAATATTTTTGAACCGAAAATCCTACAAAGGGACTTGCCGCCTCTAAAATAGGATCAAATTTCAACTTATTTACTATATGGACACAGAAGACACCACCTGGAGCCAACCATAAATAAATATTCCGTAGTGCCTTGTTCCGCTCTTCAATAAGATAGAGCGTAAAATAATACATGGTAATCAGATCAAATTGGTCTGCAGCAGCCATATTAGAATCAGTTACATCACCCACTTTGAAATCGCGTTCAAATCGACGTTTGCACTCTGCAATCATAGCAGGTGACTTGTCATAGCCGACTACAGAATGTATACCTTCATTGGCAAAGAATTCTACATGAACACCGGTTCCACAGCCGATGTCAGCTACACGAATATCTTTGCGCGGTTTTCCCATTTTTTCTAGCTGTTCAATTGGTGTCTTGACTTCAATAGCAGCACGGGCCGTGGGTTGGACCATAGGATCATAGACTTTTGCATAAAATTCATCATAACAAGTATCATTAGACAAAGTACTAGGATTTGCAAATCCTTCTTCTAAAGCAAATCCTATCGACTTCTTTTTGCCCATAGAGTACAGATACAAAATACAGAGAATGCCAATAGAAAGACTTAGAGCAAGTAGCCACATAACCTTATTCTATGTCCAGAAAGTCTTTAGAATATATTATCCTAAGACAAAATGTCTTTAAAGACAATATGTGGATATGACTTGGTTGATGTGCGTAAGTCTCTTCGGGAGGCTATTGGTCGCCGTGACCGACGTGCTACAAATCGATGGGCTGCGGAATTAGTCGTTACTCCCGGTGCTATCGGCTCTTTGTGGTCAACATATTGGTTATCTTGTGAGTCTGGGGCCGATGGTAATCCAACTATTCCTATCTTACTTGGTCAAAACTGGGTCCGTTTGGTAGAAAAGGCAAAAATTTCGGCTTCTGATTGGTCGGCATTTCGCAATGATGAAACCGTACGGCGTATCGTAGCTGAAATGTCTTGTCGGTTGCTAGATTATCCTAGACAACCCGTTTTAACTTTGCCGACCAAAGAAATTGCATTGTACGATGTGTCGACAATGTTAGAAAAAGTGTCACCTGCTTCGGCTGATTCGCCGGTGGTTCTTGGAGTATGGTCAAGAAATCATGATTCTATGGAACTTCGACAATTGGCGGGACATTGGATAGATTGTTTGAAAAGTGGAGATACACGTATTGCACTTTCTATTATTGTGTGGTCTTTGCTACCGTCCACAAAATTAAAATGTGGATCTCGAGGACTAAAGGCAAGTCCGATGTGGTATTGGTTTAGTATTGGTGCTGCATTACTTAAATCGATAAATGCCCATAAAGGATGGTTGACGTTCCATGATATTACTGTGGAGGCTATGAATGATCACTATAAACGTTGGAATCCAACAGAACGTTTAAGAATTATGTTATTTTGGACAATGCAGATTAAAAGTTGTTTTAATTCAAAAGAGACTTGGTCTATTAAACCGGTAGAACTCAGTGTTGCTGAGATTGATTTACCATATAAGGAAATTGCAAATGAAATATCGAGTCCTAAACAAGAATTAGTTAAGTATGTAGTCAATGAAAAAGTAAGTGAAAAAGAGTCTAAACAGAATAAGTTGGCCCAACAGATGAAGGATGCTGATGAACAGATTCTGGCACTGTTAGGGGTCTAACCCTAATGAGGGTCTAACCCTAATGAGGGTCTAACCCTAATGAGGGTCTAACCCTAATGAGGTGTTTAAAAACGACGTATAGTTCAGAATGAGAGGAGTAAGTGGTAGTTTAGCTAATCGACCAGACTTATCTGGGTATGTCTATCATTATCCTAATTATGACGGAGCATCATCTGATATTAGACGGACTACTGTACCAATTCAAGATAATCAATTTGATTTGGGCTCTGATACTCAACGTTTTCGGTCATTGTATTTATCTGCCGATTCTCTTTATTTGAATTCGGCTGTTATTAGTGCAACAAATGATGATGGAATAATTTTTACCGATTATAATGGTAATTCGGTAACAACTACAGAACTGCAGGATCTTATACAAAATGGTGGTTCAGGTCCAGGTGGTCAAGGACCAACAGGTCCAACAGGTTCAACAGGTCCAACAGGACCATCCGGGCCAACAGGTCCTGTAACAGCATTTATTTTTGATGGTGGCCAAGCATCAAATAATTATTCTAATGGTCCAGCATTTGATTGTGGTTCTTCAATATAGAAATTATTATAACATAATAGTATGCCGTTCATTCAATTACAGTTCAGGCGAGATACAGCAAATAATTGGATAACTAATAATACAGTTTTAGCAAGTGGAGAAATGGGTATAGAAACAGATACTAATTTATTTAAGATTGGTGATGGTACTACAGCATGGCCTTCTCTACCATATGGTGGTCTTCAAGGCCCTACAGGAGTTGGTGAAACTGGTGCTACAGGTCTTGATGGACCCACTGGATCCACTGGTTTAGATGGTAATACTGGAGCTACTGGAGCCGGTGAAACTGGTGCTACAGGTCTTGATGGACCCACTGGATCCACAGGTCTAGATGGTATTACTGGAGCTACTGGAGCTGGTGAAACTGGTGCTACAGGTCTTGATGGGCCTACTGGATCCACTGGTCTTGATGGTATTACTGGAGCTACTGGAGCTGGTGAAACTGGTGCTACTGGTCTTGATGGACCCACTGGATCCACTGGTCCTACTGGAGCTACAGGAGCTGGTGAAACTGGTGCTACAGGTATTGATGGACCCACTGGAACCACTGGTCCTACTGGTGCTACAGGAGCAGGTGCTACTGGTGCTACTGGTCCCTCTGGTCTAGATGGGCCTACTGGTGTTACTGGTCTTGATGGTCCTACTGGAGCTACAGGTCTTGATGGGCCTACAGGAGTTGGTGCTACTGGTGCTACTGGTCCCTCTGGTCTTTCTGGTGCTACTGGTGTAAGTGGAGGAATAACTTTAAATATTACAGTATCTGGTGGTAAATATATTGTCAATGGTGCGATTGCTCCTGTACTTTCTTTTATTCGTGGACATCGTTATGTAATAAATATTAATGCATCTGGACACGGTTTTTATTTTCAAACAAGCGGTTCATCGTATAATTCTGGTCTTGTTTACAGTACTGGGGTAACTGGTGGCGGTACACAGGTTGGAACAATTATTTTTGAAGTTCCTTATAATGCTCCAAGCAGTTTAACATATGTATGTGTAAATCACGCTAATATGGGAAATACTATTATAGTATCTGATCTAGGACCAATAGGACCTACTGGATCCACTGGTCTTAATGGATCCACTGGTGCTTCTGGAGAAACTGGTGCTTCTGGAGAAACTGGTGCTTCTGGAGAAACTGGTGCTTCTGGTGCTACAGGTCTTAATGGTATTGGAACAACTTCTACTTGGATTGTGTCAGAATCTCCGGATGTTTCTGGAAATTGTTATTATGCAAATGACTCAGGTGCAATTACTCTAAATATTAATGTATTTGATGCAAATGGAAATAATCAAACTTCTATGTTAAATGCTGTAGCAGGTCTAGTTCAAGCTGGTCTACCTATAGTTTTTACAATAAGTAATGGTACTCTTGTACTGTCATTTTATGTAACATCAGTAAGTCCAACACCATTAGGACAATTCACACTAAGTGGCCTTAGTATACACGATGATACATTAACTGGCTCTTCTGAATACACTGTATTGTATGCTATTGAAGGACCTGGTTCTGGTTCTGGTTCTGGTCCTGGTTCTACAGGAGCTACAGGTCTTACAGGCAGTTTACTCTTTACTCTGATTCCCATAGGAACACCAACTATATTGTCTTCTAATTCTTTTATATTAAATGCAGTAGATGATCAAGTTGTCTCTAACGAGCAGTTTACTGTGAATGTCAATGGAATCTATATCCAGACAACGCTACCCGCCGTTACAACTGCTGGAGATATATTAACAGTTGGTTTTGGAGCAGGCCCTGTCATTGCTGGATACTATTTGGAGCTTGTAGAGCCAAATACAGTAATATTTGAATATTCTGGAGGAGGTGATGAAGTTATCTTTACAGGTCAATACAATCCTGGTGATATGGCATCTTTGTACTTTGACGGTACTCAAATGCACTTTTACCTTGGAGGAATACTACAGGCAAGCTCTGCAAATCCTATTGTGGGTCCTCATGTATTTAGATGTGTGTATAATAATGCAACAGCTTCTGAGACGTATCAATTTAACAATGTAGCAATCTTTGTCACTGGCATGAAGGGCCCTACTGGTGAATTTTCATTTATAGGCCCCACTGGTTCTGTATTATTTTATGATGGGTCTTCTGTTTCTAGTTCTTCATTTTTTACATTTAATCCTGTAGCTGGTATATCTGGTGAAGTTTTTATAGAAGGAAAGCTCGCTGTTAATGGTGGAACTGATTCATTATATTTGAATTTGATTTCTAGTGTTAGCAATCCTTATTCAAATACAGGAACATTGTGGGTAGATACTTCTGGACAATTAAATTATGATGATGTTGCGGTAGGTAGTAACTGGTCTGAGTATCCTGCTACAACTACATTGACGTCCAATAATTCTACTCCTATATCATACTCATTTGATGGGTCTAATTATCTTCAGATTAGTGGAACAGGAACAGATTGGGAATTAGCAAGTGTCTGGACCATTGAGTGGTGGGAATATATGTCGAGTGCTATTCCAGGGCCTGCAGGATTATGGACGATAATGAGTCAGGAACCAAATAGCGCAAAAATTGATGTATATCATCAATACGATGACACACATGGCCCTGTTATTGTTGTAGCAAATGGAAATATTAAATTTACAGAACCCACATCTGGTCAATGGAATCATATAGCAATAGTGAGTAATGGGGCTATTAAAACGGCATACGTAAATGGTGTAGAACAAGTATTGATACAAAATAGTGGAGCAAATTTTAGTTCAACTGATAATATATTTATTGGAAGAAGAGGTAATAATAATTTCCAGTACTTTCTGGGACAACTAGGAAATATTCGTATAAATAATACAGTTGTATACACTAATACATTTACACCGAATAGATATCTAACAAATATTCCTGGAACGGTGTTACTCCTAACAGGAACTCTTATAGATGAAAGCAATAGTCAACATACAGTTAATAACAATGATGTTACGTTTTCGAGTGGAACTAATAGTTCAATTGTAATTCAAGCAGATTTAGTGCCGTCAGTTGATATGGTCTACAGTTTAGGTTTAATATCACAACAGTGGAAAGAGCTAAATGTAGGTGCTATTATTGCTGGAGGAATATATGGAACATCTGGACAATATTTAGGTAGCGATAGTTCTGGAAATATAGTATGGTTATCTTCATCTTCAGGATTTGGTGAGACTGGTGCTACAGGAGAAACTGGAGAAACTGGTTCTACTGGTGAAACTGGTGCTACGGGTGAAACTGGAGCTACTGGTGAAACTGGTTCTACTGGTGAAACTGGTTCTACTGGTGAAACTGGAGCTACTGGTGA
>Ga0209550_10000042_pt1 | contig 86810 bp, 87 predicted proteins | sample LauGreSuBDMM15SN_2_FD_187567 | JGI IMG/M metagenome (GOLD analysis project Ga0209550, IMG submission 187567) | Freshwater lake microbial communities from Lake Michigan, USA - Su13.BD.MM15.SN (SPAdes) (version 5) | ecosystem: Environmental > Aquatic > Freshwater > Lake | place: Lake Michigan... | reverse complement strand
ATTGGGCATAAATATGTTGCCACGACCTAAGTTTAGATAGCGGGAAGCCCTCAGGTGTGGCAATCTTGAGATGTGAGTGAACCTTTAGACAACGTAACAAGCTGGCTGACCATCCCTGAAGCAGGGGAGAAACTTGGATTAGTCCCAGGTAAGGTCAGACGCCTCATCGAAGAACATTCGCTAATCGCCATCAAGCGAGAAGGTGTTCAACTAATCCCAGCAGAGCTAATTATCAATGGGGAAGCCTTACCTGCACTTAGAGGAACCATCTTCGTCCTTCTAGATTCAGGTTTCTCACTGATGGGTGCCATCAACTGGCTGTATACCGAGAACGAAGTTTTGAAATCAACCCCGATGGCTGCGCTTATTTCAGGTAAGAAGACTGAAGTTAGAAGAATCGCTCAGTCACTAGCTCTTTAGCTGTTTCGGTTTATAACCTTTAGCGCTAGAGAGCGAAGCACTTCCTTAGCCTCAACACTCAACTCTGCTTCAGCTAGTGCCTCAAGGCTGCGATCTGCAAGTTCATTAATCATTCGCTCAGTCTTATCAAGCGCACCAGAATCCTTGATTAGCTGCTGCATAAAGGCAATCTGTCCTTCATCAAGCTCTCTGCTGGTAAGCAGTTCCTCGAAGGCATCACACATTGACTTAGAGCGGTCTGCTAGCGCTTGTTTGGTTAGTGCGACTAGAACAGTTCGCTTACCTTCCCTCAAGTCATCTCCAGCAGGTTTACCGGTAACACTCGGATCGCCGTAGACACCTAGAATGTCATCTCTTAGTTGGAATGCAATACCAAGAGGGATTCCAAAGGACGTGAATGAGTTGAGTGTCGCCTGGTCAGCACCAGCAAAAGCTGCACCAATTCGAAGCGGTGCTTCAATGCTGTATTTAGCAGTTTTGTAGAGAATGACTTTTTCTGCTCTACCGACAGCTTCAGTTAGTGATCTAGTGGCTGCAGCATTTTCTTCAAGTACGTCCAAATACTGTCCAGCCATAACTTCAACTCTCATCAAGCTGAACTCATCGCGACAAGCACTTTCAATTTCTCTAGTTGGGGAGTGCAGCAGTGCATTTCCAAAGATCTCGCTTGACCAACCAAGCATTAGGTCACCGACAAGCACAGAACCGGCAACACCGAAGCGTTCAGGAGACCCAGCCCAAGACTTCTCTTTGTGAAGTGATTCAAAGCGCTTGTGAATAGCTGGAGCACCACGTCTGGTATCTGACTGATCTAGAAGATCGTCGTGAACTAGAGCTGCTGCATGGAACATCTCCAGAGATGCAGCAATTCCTGCAATGGCATCTTCTGATTCAAGCACTTCGTTCTGGTCCTGCTGGTGAACAGATTGCCCCAAAGAACCACGCCAAGCCCAGTAACAGAAGAGAGCTCTAAACCTCTTGCCACCCTGGAGAAGACTCTGGGTGTAATCAACAACCGGGACTAGGTCTTGAGAGATTGCCTCAAATTCAGAACGCTGCTTGTGGCAGAAAGCGTCTAAGTTCTCTTGAACCTGGTTTAGAAGGACTTCTGAAGATTTCACTGGAATAGCCTAACTTGGCAAAAGCGTTTAGCATTAGAGCGTAGGTCTGGAGGAAACCGTGGGTTTATCTGAACAAGAGCAAAAAGTTCTCGAAGAATTAGAGCGCCAGCTCACCGGCAACAAGCCAACTAAGGCTAAAGCCGAAGAAGTACCAGTAGCGCCAGTGAAGTATGCCCGCCTGCTTGTCCTTGGATCTGTCCTAATTGTTTTGGGCCTAAGCCTGATGATCTTTGCTACTAGCCTTCAACTGATCTGGTTCGGGGTAGCAGCCTTCGTCACCATGTTGACCGGACTTTACCTTGTTAGCCAGAACTGGTCATCCAAGGCTATTCGAGCAACAAAAGCGGCTTCAGAGAAGCCAAAACCAGGAAACAAGAGCTCCGGAAGCTTTTTCCAGGACCGCTGGGATCAACGCAACGAAGGCAAATAACCTCCAAAATCCTCCCAAAAATCAGTAATTAACTAACCCCAGAGCCAATCTGGGGTTTTTTCTTCCCTAATTTTCCTGTTTTTTTGCGAAAACCAAGGAATTTCCCTCCACCAATTACCCCTTGCCAAATCAACCCAAGACACGCCAAAATAGATATTTACCTGCGAAATATGCATATTTGTGGATGAAAGTGGTGTATTGTGGAGTATAATAGTAGTAGTCCAACAAGGAAGGGGAATGCCAGTGTTCATCGGTACTAGCTACCCCAAACTGGACGAGAAGTTCCGCCTTATCCTGCCTGCCAAGTTCCGTGATCGTCTAGCCGGTGGAGTCGTACTTGCAAAGAGCCAGGAACACTGTGTGGCTATCTACACCAAGGCCCAATTCATGGCAGAAGCAGAGCAGATCACGAAGAGTGCTCCTATTGGAACCCCTGAATACCGCAACCTAAAGCGTTTCTACTTTGGACCAACTGACGACCAGACCCCAGACGGTCAAGGTCGCATTCTCATTACCCAAGATCTTCGCGACTGGGCAAACCTCGGTCGAGAACTAATCGTTACCGGTGTCGGTACTCACCTAGAAATTTGGAACCCAACCGACTACGCAGCTTTGATGGCTGCCAACGAAGAAACATTTGCCAACTACAGTGCGGGGGAGGTGAAGCTCAGTTAGTTCCTAGTTTTTGATCTCCAGCTATTTGGCTTGTGGCTTTCTTCCCCGTTGCCAGAAGGTGCAAATGGATGGGGTTCTGGAACTAGGACCAAGAGATACAAATGACCGAGATTTCATCACTTCACAAGCCGGTTCTCCTTGAAAGGTGCATCACACTCCTTGGTGATGCACTTTCAAGTGAGAGCGCAATTCTTGTTGATGGAACTCTAGGTCTTGGCGGTCACAGCGAGGCTTTCCTGAAGAGATTCCCAAAGCTAACCCTTGTTGGCATTGACCGTGACGAAAATGCACTAAGACTAGCTGGCGAAAGACTTGCTCCATTCGCTGATCGCATTCACCTTGTTCAAGCTGTCTACAGCGAGATTCCTGAGGTTCTAGAAGAACTAGGGCTTGAACTTGCAGATGCAATTCTTTTGGACCTTGGCGTCTCTTCAATGCAGCTAGATGAGAAAGAGCGTGGCTTCGCTTACTCATTCGATGCACCGCTAGACATGCGAATGGACAAGAGCTCAGACCTAACCGCAGCAGTTGTTCTAAACGAATACTCAGAAGCTGAGCTTTCAGAAATCTTCAAGACTTACGGCGAAGAGCGTTACTCAAAGCCAATTGCAAAGCAGATCGTAAAGGTTAGAGCAACTCAGCCTTTCACCAACAGCAAGCAGCTCACCGAGATCATCGCAAAGATTGTGCCTTTCATCCCAGGTAAGACTTCAGGTCACCCAGCTAAGCGTGTATTCCAGGCTCTAAGAATCGAAGTAAACAGCGAGCTAGAGATTTTGGAAGAAACCATTCCTGCTGTTATCGAATCTCTTCGTATCGGCGGTCGTGTGGTTGTTCTTTCTTACCAGTCACTAGAAGACCGCATCGTCAAGCAGGCACTCGTTGCCGCATCAACTTCTTCTGCACCAATCGAACTACCAATCGAGCTTGCTGAGCACGCACCAGTACTTCGTTTGCTAGTGCGTGGAGCAGAAATGGCTTCAGAACAAGAAATCCAAGAAAACCCTAGATCGGCCTCCGTAAGACTGCGTGCCGCTGAAAAAATAAGGAAAGCAGCATGACCGCTATCAGAGCTATTCAGCCTGTCAGATCAATAGCACCTAGAAGACACCTGAGACCGGTTCCGGCTACCCGAACTCAGCGCTCAGTAGTTCCTGCTAGAACAGCTTCTAGAGAACAAGCGAGAGCGGTTCTCAAGTCGGTAAGCGGCAAGATCATCGCCGGCGGTATCGTCATTGTGGTTTTGAACATGATTCTTAGCTCTCTAGCAAATGCCTCTATTTATGAGATTTCACAACTAAAGAAAGAGACTGCGACTCTAGGCACTCAGGCCCAGATCATCAACCAGCAGGTTGCATCTCTTCGTTCACCTCAGAACCTAGCTAACAGCGCTAAGGACCTTGGCATGGTTGTTAACTCAAACCCAGTATTCCTAAGCGTCAAGCAGTCAAAAGTCTTCGGTGCTGCAACTCCAGCCTCAGCTAGTAACTCTGGTGTTTCAAGCAACCTAATTGCAAACGCTGCCATGTTCACAACAAGCAATCCTGCCAACTTCACTGCCAGCGAAGCAGCGGTCATCGATGTTCCAACTGTTGCGAGTGTCAAGGCTGAGAAAAACGTTCAAGTCCAAGTAGTTTTGCCTAGTGAAGGCATTCCTGCCTCACCAACTCACTAAGAACTAGGTAGGGGCTGAAGGTGTTTAACGAAGCTACCTTTAGGCGTCATCAAGCCCTAACAATCTTTGCAATCATTTTGGTCCTGGTTTTCATTGCTCGTCTTTTCTGGTTTCAAGTTGCAAACGCCGAAAGCTATCGTGATGAGGCTAGAGAAGCTATCGAAGTTACCCGCAACATTGAAGCGGTTAGAGGGGACATTCTCGACAGCGAAGGCAATGTGCTTGCGACCACCATCTTTACCTGGGATGTAAACATTGACCCGGTAAACGTGGGTCCGGTGACTTTAGACATTGATGGAAAACAACAAGCTTTCACCAAAGAGGAAATAGCCGCTTATCTCGCGGGGATTCTCAAACTCAAAACCAAAGACGTTCTCGCCAAGATGACTGACGAAGGTAGATACGCGAACCTAAAGCAGAGAGCCACAGCTACTCAGTTCACCAGAATCAAGAATCTAGATATCCCTTGGGTTTATTTCGACAGAAAACAAACCAGATACTACCCACAGGGTGCAGTAGCAGGAAACCTCGTTGGGTTTGTTGGCAGTGACGGTTCACCGCTTGCCGGTATCGAACGAACCATGAACAGCTGCCTTGCCGGTACTGATGGTAAAGAGATGTATGAGCAGGGTGCTGATCTCATTAAGATTCCATCATCAATTAGAACAATCACTCCGGTAAGAGATGGTTCCGACGTAGTTCTATCAATCAATTCAGATCTGCAATATTCAGCACAGCAAGAAGTTGCTGCGACTGTTAGAAGACTCCAAGCTGACTGGGCTAGTGCGATTGTGATTGAAGTAAAGACTGGAAAGATTCTTGCAGCGGCTGAAGCGCCGACAGTAGATCCGAATAAGCCCGGAGCCGTTAGAGAGCAAAACCGCGGAAGTAGGATTTTCCAAACAGCTTTCGAGCCAGGTTCAATTTTGAAGCCAGTTGCTGCCGCAACAGCGGTGGATACGAAAAAGGCGAGTCCAACAACTCAGGTTATTGCGCCAGACAGTTTAAGAATGCCGTGGGGGCAATACATAAATGATTCAAACGCACACCCACCGCAGAAGTTGACCCTAGCTGGAGTTCTTGCAAAGTCATCAAACACCGGAATTATCCAGATCGGTGGAAAAGTAGATTCTGCAACCAGGTACGAATACATGCAGAAATTTGGCATGGGTCAAAAAACTGGCGTCAACTTCGAAGGCGAGTCTTCAGGAGTTCTTGCCAATTACACAACCTGGGACAAGATGACTGACAAGGCCGTAATGTTTGGTCAAGGTGTCTCGCTGACTCCAATTCAAACGGCTGCCATTTTCCAAACCTTTGCAAATAAGGGTGTTCGCATCCCACCAGCTCTTGTTACGGGTTGCCGTGACAACGATGGCAACCTAACCCCAACCAAAGTTGAACCAGAGGTTAGGGTGCTATCTGAGAGTTCTGCATCTCAGACCATCGACATGCTTGAAAAGGTTGTAGAAAAGGGCCCTATCGGAAGAACAGCAGGCATCTATGGTTACCGTGTTGCCGGTAAGACTGGAACCGCTCAGATCGCTGAGGGTAAAGGTTACGGAAAACTCTATGCCGTCTCCTTCGTAGGTCTTGCTCCAGCGGAAGACCCTAAGTTTGTCGTTGCTGTGACCGCATACAAATCAAGAACAGTAAGTAACTCACTGGGTGCAACCCCCGGTTTCGTAGCAGTCATGAAGCAAGTTCTAAAGACCTACGGAATCCCACCTTCAACAACTAAGTCAAAGAACATCCCGACGGAGTGGAAGTAATGGAACCCAAACAATCCATTCCACCTATCCTTCGACCTGACTCAGTCATTCCCGTCAGCCTCGGTTCAATTGCTGAGACCTTCAACCTGTCAGTCATCGAAGCACACGAAGAGATCACTGTCACTGGCATCAGCATGAATACGGGTGACCTTCGACCAGGAGATCTCTTTGTTGCAATGCCAGGAATAAAGACCCATGGAGCAAACTTCGCTACTAAAGCTTTAGAGCTTGGTGCAGTTGCAATCATCACTGACGCCACAGGTAAAGAACTAATCGGAGTAACCGAAGTTCCTGTGTTGATTCTTGAAGAACCTCGTAAGCGCTTAGGTGAACTTGCTGCCTTCGTTTACGGCAATACACCTGGCAATGTTCCAACTCTTTTTGCTACTACTGGAACCAACGGTAAGACCTCAACAACTTACCTCTTGGATGCAATCCTGAGACAGATTGGCAGGACAACTGGACTGACTTCAACAGCTGAACGTCACATTGCCGGTGAAGTGATTGTTAGCAGGCTGACAACACCTGAATCAACAGAAATGCAGGCACTGATTGCCCGAATGCGTGAACGAGGGGTAACAGATATTGCAGTTGAGGTTTCAGCTCAAGCTCTTACTCAACTTCGTGTAGACGGACTACATTTTGATGTTGCTGGTTTTACAAACCTAAGCCACGACCACTTTGATGATTACGGAGGCTTTGAACCCTATCTAAAAGCTAAAGCCGAACTCTTCACTCTCAAGAGATCAAAGCAAGCAGTTGTTTGCCTAGACACCGAATACGGAAAGCGCATTGTTGAGTTAAGCGAAGTTCCTGTTACCACTATCTCAAGTCACAAGGGCATCGATTCCGACTGGAAGGTTGAAGTCCTTGAAGAACTTCCTGGGCTAACTAAGTTCACAGTGACAAGTCCTTCAGGTGAATCTCTGACCAGCTCTATCCCAATCATTGGTTCACACATGGGAGCTAACGCAGGGCTTGCAATTGTGATGGCGGTAACTGCCGGACATTCCCTCGAGGCAATTAAGTCAGCCATCAAAGATGGAATTGATGCATACCTGCCTGGCCGTACTGAACTCATTTCTCCAGCTGGAGCTCCTGCCGTTTACGTTGACTTTGGTCACAGCCCAGATGCATTCCTAAACACTCTTGCTGCCGTTAGAAAAGTGACCACCGGTAAAGTTCTTATGCTCTTTGGAGCAGATGGTGACCGCGATCCATCCAAGCGAGAAGACATGGCTAAGGTTGCAGCAGCCGGCTGTGACATCTTGGTTATTACCGATCACCACCCAAGATTCGAAGACCCCGCTTCAATTCGAAAGACTTTGTTCGAAGCGGCAAAAGCACTGAGACCCGAGCTGGAAATACTTGAAGTATCTCCTCCAGAAGCTGCCATCAGAGCTGCTGTGAAACTGGTTGAACCAGGGGATTCAATTCTCTGGGCTGGACCTGGTCACCAGGACTATAGAGATATCGAAGGTGTTAGAACTCCTTACTCTGCAAGAGCAGAAGCTAGAGCTGCACTAAAGGAGCTAGGTTACTGATGCTCAAACTCACCACTCTTGAAATTGCAAAGATCGTCTCTGCTGAACTAATTGGTTCAGCTGAGGTTGTAGTGAGCGGATCTGTCGAAACTGATTCTCGTAAAGTTTCTGCTGGCTCACTCTTTGTTGCTAAGCCTGGTGAAGAGACAGACGGCCATTTGTTCATTGAGAATGCAATTGCAAATGGGGCAGTAGCGGCACTTGTTGAACGCCAGGTGCCGGGAGATATTCCACAGCTCATAGTCTCTGATGTTGTTGTGGCTATGGGCGTATTAGCTAAATACGTTGTTGCCGAAGTCAAGTCCAAGGGCAAACTACAGGTAGTTGGTGTTACCGGTTCTAACGGTAAGACAACCACTAAAAACATGCTTGGAAGCATACTTTCAAAATTCAGTCCAACTGTTGCACCTCAAGAGTCATTCAACAATGAAGTTGGTGCACCGTATTCAATGCTTCAGATAACTGAAGAGACAGCGTTTCTAGTTGTTGAACTAGGAGCTGGAGGACCTGGAAGCATTAGATACCTTGCTCAGATGTGCCAACCAGATATTGGTATTGAACTTAAGGTTGGCCTCGCTCACGCCGGAGAGTTCGGTGGCATTGATAACACTCAGAAAATTAAGGCTGAACTTGTTGAAGAACTAAGTTCTGAGGCACTAGCGCTTCTAAACGCAGATGACGCTTACGTGATGCAGATGCAGTCGATGACCAAAGCAAAAGTTCTTACCTTTGGAACTCAAACTGACTCAAACTATTTCGCATCCCAAGTCGCAGGATCTATCGATGGAACTAACTTCCTCTTTCACAGTCCTAATCGAGAGCCTAAGAAAGTTCAGCTTCAGATTCTCGGTGAGCACCATGTCTTTAACGCAATGGCGGCTCTTGCAACTGCAGATCAACTCAAACTGGACTTGGACATTGCTATTCAAGCAATTGAGGCTATGCCTCTAGCTGAACGCTGGAGAATGGAACTTCACCGCAGAGCAGATGGCTTAACCGTTATCAATGATGCCTATAACGCCAGCCCAGACTCAATGAAGGCAGCACTTCAAACACTTGCAGAGCTTGGTCGTCAAACCGGTAAGAAGACTGTTGCAGTGCTGGGGGAGATGGCTGAACTAGGTCAATTCTCAATTACTGAGCACGATGCCATGGGTCGAATTGCTGTTCGATTGAACCTAGGTCAACTGGTTGTCATCGGTGCTGGAGCGAAACTCATTCACATGGGTGCTACTCAAGAGGGATCTTGGGATGGTGAATCAAAGTATTTCGAGCAAATCTCCGAGGGAGAACAGTATCTGCGTGAAATGCTTACAGGTGAAGAGATAGTCCTAGTCAAATCTTCTAAGTCTGCGAATCTTCGTTACCTAGGTGATGCTTTGCTGGAGGAAAACAAATGAGAGCACTACTACTTGCAGGGCTACTTGGCTTAGTTTTGTCTTTGACTCTGACCCCAATACTTATCTGGTTGTTCAAGAAGATCGGTTGGGGTCAGATAGTTAGAGTTGACGGTCCTTCCACGCACCACACCAAACGAGGCACTCCAAGCATGGGTGGAATCGGAATCATTCTCAGTGCTGTTGTCGCTTATTTCGTAGCAAAACTGGTTAATGGGGAACCTCCAACCTATTCAGCTAACTTAGTGATTTTCATGATGGTGGGACTTGGTCTTGTTGGTTTCCTAGATGACTATCTAAAGGTGCGTGGTCAAAACACGGCTGGGCTTAGAGGTACATACAAAGTAGTTGGTCAGGTTGCCGTAGCGGCAGTCTTTGCCTGGGCGGCTTTGCAAGACAAAGACGTGTTTGGTTTAACTCCAGCATCCACTCAGGTCTCTATCTTTAGAGACACTGGGTTTGACCTAGCAAAGATTGCTCCAGAGAGTTGGGGGCAGCTAGCAGTTTGGATCGGTATCGCTGCCTTCCTGATGTGGATTTTCCTTTTGGTCGTGAGCACTTCAAATGGTGTGAACCTAACCGATGGCGCTGATGGTTTGGCAACAGGATCTCTGATTATGTCTATCGGTGCATTTGCAGTTATTGGTTTCTGGAAGTTCAACCAGGCTTGTGACATCGCAAACCTCACCCCAAACTGTTACAACACCAGAGACCCGCTAGATCTTGCTGTAATTGCTGCTGCAGTTGTTGGAGCACTGATTGGTTTCCTATGGTTCAACACCAACCCTGCACAAATCTTTATGGGAGACAGCGGTTCACTTGGTCTAGGTGGAGCTCTAGCAGCTCTAGCAATTCTTTCTAGAACAGAAGTTTTGCTAGTTCTTGTCGGTGGACTATTTGCTATCTCTGCAGGATCGGTTATCTTGCAGCGCGGTGTCTTCAAAATTTCTAGAGCAATCACAGGTACCCCAAAACGAATCTTCCTAAACAGTCCTTTGCACCACCACTTTGAAGAAAAGGGTTGGAACGAAGTTACCGTAGTAGTTAGGTTCTGGATTATCTGTGGCCTTCTAGTGCTTGCCGGTATCGGACTCTTCTACGTTGAGTGGATCTACGGTTCTGTCACATGAGCAAGTTAGATGAGTTGACTAGTTGGAATTCTGATTGGTCTGAACTTAGAGTTTTGGTTTTTGGTTTAGGAGTATCAGGCTTCTCTGCAGCGGACACTCTGCATGAGCTTGGTGCAAAGGTTTTGGTCATCGCCGATAAAGCTGATGAGAAGTTAGTTGAAGTTCTCGATGTCCTAGGCGTTGAATCTCTAATTGGGGTTGACGAGCAGAACCAACTAGATTCTCTAAATGCTTTCAACCCGGAACTAGTGATCATCTCTCCAGGAATTAGACCTGAGAACCATCTGCTCGCAGCAGCAACTGCTCTTGGAGCAGCGGTTTGGACAGATATCGATCTGGCTTGGCGACTAAGAGATAAACACGGAATGCCATCGAACTGGATCTGCATAACAGGAACAAACGGAAAGACGACTGTCACCCAGATAGTTGAAGCCATCCTTTTATCTGCTGGCATCAGAGCCGTAGCCTGTGGCAACATTGGAACACCAATTCTTGATGTGGTTAGAGACCCTGCTGCTTTTGAAGTCTTGGTAGTTGAAATAAGTAGTTTCCAGTTACATTACCTAAATGAGATTGCACCAGTTGTTAGCACCGTGCTCAACATCGCAGATGATCACTTGGACTGGCACGGCTCTACTGAGTCGTACAAAGAAGCTAAAGCCAAGATCTACAACAACACCAGTATCTGCTGCGTCTATAACTCCGGAGATTCTGTTACAGAGAAACTAGTTGCACTTTCTCGAGGAACAGAGAATGCTCAGGCAGTTGGCTTTACTGTAAACACTCCGATGCCTAATGAGATTGGCTGGGTTGAAGACATTCTGGTTGATAGAGCTTTCATTGACGATCCAGCGGAGGCTCAAGAGCTCGCAACTTTCTCTGATTTGAAGATGATTCCGGTGATTAGCCCACACCTGATGGCAAACATTGCAGCAGCTTCAGCTATTGCAAGAGCTGTTGGCGTTCAGCCACTTGAAATTCAGAACGCTTTGCAGGGCTTCGCTCTCGATGCACACAGAATTGAACTAGTTCTTGAACAAGACGGTATTCGTTGGGTTGATGACTCTAAGGCGACAAACCCACATGCGGCTGCAGCAGCGTTAGCAAGTTTTGAATCTATGATCTGGATTGTTGGTGGATTACTCAAGGGAGTCGACATCGCTCCTCTAGTTGAGAAGTATTCAGCGCGAATCAAGTTTGCAATCATCATCGGAGCCGATCGCGCACCTGTAGTTGAGGCTTTCAAAACCAAAGCTCCAAATATTCCTTTTGTTGAAATTACTGAATCAAAGGATTCAGTAATGAGCGCAGTGATTGAAATAGCTAAAGGAAATGCAGTTTCAGGAGATGTGGTGCTATTAGCTCCAGCAGCAGCTTCGATGGATCAGTTCATCGACTACGCAGACCGAGGTAATGCATTTGCCAAGGCAATAGAACAAGGGGTTAGAAACACTAATGGCTAGAACTCAAAAGAGAGCAAACAGGGAAACCGGCGCAGTGGGCGGTTTCTTTAGATCTCCTGTGCGCTCTTCGATAGCACTCTTTGATCGATACTTCTTGCACCAGAGCAACCTCTTCTACCAACTGGTCATGCTGATTCTCTTTCTGGTTGGTTTTGGATTGCTCACCGTGCTCTCATCTTCAAACGTTGTTGAAATCAAGGAGAGCGGTAACCCCTTTGGTGGTTTAGAGAGCCAGCTAACTTTCGCAATGATTGGATTAGCTTTTATGATATTCCTATCAACAAGATCCTTAGATTGGTTGGAGAACATCTCTAAATTTGCCTTCTGGGGAGGCATCGTTCTTCAGCTCGGCGTACTTGTTCCAGGCGTTGGTGTTTCGGTCGGTGGAAATACAAACTGGATTCGAATTCTCGGTCAAACAATTCAACCGTCTGAGTTTCTCAAACTTGGAATGATCTTGATGTTGGCTCACACTCTGGGTAAATACAAAGATGAACTTTGGGACTTTCACACGGGAACCAAACAGGTTCTTGCCTATGGTTTCGGATCAGCCCTGCTGGTGTATGTCACATCAAGAGACATGGGAACTGCGGTTATCTTCATCAGCATCATCCTTGGAATGAGCTTCCTTTCAGGGATGCCTTGGAATCACCTAGGGAAACTAGTTGGTCTAACAGTTGTCGGTGGTCTCATGGGATCGGTTGCCAACACCTCACGTATTAACCGAATCATCTCTTTCTTCCTGCAGGGGCAATCAGATATTGATGGTGCTGACTGGCAGGTGCAGCATGGAATCTGGGCACTAGCCAACGGTGGTGTCTTTGGTGTTGGACCAGGTAACTCAACTTTGAACTGGGGTTGGATTCCTGAAGTTGAAAACGACTTCATCTATGCAAATATCGGTGAAGAGTGGGGAATGCTGGGAGCCATTCTCATCCTTATGCTCTTCCTGATGCTTGGTCTATTTATCCGCAAAATTGCTTCCAACAACAGTTACCCCTTCGCATCGATGGCTGCAACAGGAGTCATGCTTTGGATTGTCATTCAAGCTCTGGTGAACATCGCAGTGGTGCTAAACCTGCTACCAACTCTCGGAGTTCCTTTGCCTTTGATCTCTAAAGGTGGTTCTTCGATTGTCGCCGTGCTTATGGCTCTGGGTGTTGTCCTTGCCGTTGAAAGAGTTTCAGCCCCAGCTACCTCAAGAGCACGCAGAAAATGACCAACTATCTTCTAGCCGGTGGTGGCACAGCAGGACACGTGAACCCATTACTCTCGCTAGCCGAGGAAATCGTGGCTCAACCTGGTTCGCATAAGGTTTGGGCACTTGGCACGAAAGAAGGTTTGGAGTCGAGGCTCGTTCCAGAGCGCGGCTTTGAACTTCTATTTGTTGAGCGTTTACCAATGCCAAGAAAACTTAACGGGTATGCGCTATCTTTCCCAATTAGATTTCAAAAGGCAGTAGAACAGGTTAAGGAATACATCAGGGACCATGAGATTGATGTTGTTGTTGGATTCGGTGGTTACGCAAGCGCTCCAGCATATCGGGCAGCAAAGGCACTAAAGATCCCATATGTAGTTCATGAAGCAAATTCACTCCCTGGATATGCCAACCGTGTTGGTGCAAGAAACGCTTCAGCGGTTGCTGTGACTTTCGCAAACACCAAACTTCCTAAAGCAACTCTCACCGGTATGCCTCTGCGTAAAGAGATTGTTGAGCTAACAAAGGATGACTATCGCTTTGAAGCTAATCAGTTCTTTAATCTAGATTCAAAGTTGACCACTTTGCTTGTTACTGGTGGCTCTCTGGGTGCTAAACGCATCAACGAAACAATTGAGAAATCTAGAACACTTCTAGATGCTGCTGGCATTCAGGTGATCCATATCGTCGGGGATAGAGCAGGTCTAGAGGAGCTCAGTGAAGGTAGTTACCGAAGGTTGATCTATTGCTCACGGATGGAACTTGCTATTGCTGCAGCGGATATCGCTGTCGCTAGATCAGGTGCTGCAACGGTCTCTGAGTTCTCTGCAGTTGGACTTCCAGCAATCTTTGTTCCATATCCAGTTGGTAATGGTGAGCAGAGACTCAACGCCGAGCACGTAGTCAATGCTGGGGGAGCGGTCCTTGTTAAAGATGAAGACTTTAGCGTTGAGTATGTTGCTTCAACACTTATTCCGCTATTGAGCAATAAGAAGCTGATTAACCAAATGAGCGCTAAAGCTAAATCAGTTGGTAAATCTGATGGGTCAGCAGAACTACTCCGCCTAGTAAATGGCGTGTTGTAGAGGGTCTGGTTTCCAAAGCGAACCTAGTCTTGAAATCAAACCTTAGGAAATAATGACCATCAAACCTGACTACAGCCAAAGTGTTCCAGCGGACCTCGGCAAAGTGCATTTCATCGGCATTGGTGGTTCTGGCATGAGCGGTATTGCCAGGATGTTGATCAACTCAGGTCATAAGGTAACCGGTAGCGATGTTCGTGAATCAAATAACATCACAGAGCTTAGAAAACTTGGGGCAGTAATCAACATCGGTCACGATTCTAAGAACCTTGGTGACGTTGACACAGTCGTTGTCACATCAGCTCTCTGGCCGACTAATCCAGAGTATGTCTTAGCACAGGAGCAAAAGCTTCCAATCCTGCACAGATCGCAAGCATTGAAGTATTTGACTGAGGGTAAGAAGCTAATCTCTGTTGCCGGTGCCCACGGCAAGACTACAAGCACAGGAATGGTTGTTACCGGGCTCAGAGCCCTAGGTGAAGACCCAAGTTTCGTAAATGGCGGAGTTATTGCCGCCTACGGTTCATCTGCCGAGAGTGGAAGCTCAGAACTGTTCGTAATTGAAGCAGATGAGTCGGATGGTTCTTTCCTTCATTACAAGACTGCAGTTGCACTGATTACCAACGTAGATCCTGATCACTTAGATCATTATGGGTCTCTAGAAAACTTTGAAGCCGAGTTCGCAAGGTTTGCTAACTCAGCTACCGACTTCGTCGTTATTAGTTCAGATGACCCAGGTGCTGTTCGTGTTACTTCTGCGATAAAGGACAAGAGACTTATTCGCTTTGGTTTAGCAAGTGATGCTGAGGTTCGTTTGAACAATGTTGATGCAACCGGCCCTCAGGTTAGTTTCAGCATCTCTTATGAAGGAAATGACTATTCGGCAATTCTGCAGGTTGCTGGAGAACACAATGCGATTAACGCTGCCGGTGCCTTTGGTGTCTTAGTTGGTCTTGGTTTTGAACCCGAAGCTGTGCTTGCTTCCATCGCAACCTTTGGCGGCACTGAAAGACGCTTTGAACTTCACGGAGAATTTAGAGGAGTGAAGGTATTTGATGACTTTGCTCATCACCCAACCGAGGTTACAGCTGCTCTAAAAGGTGCAAGAGCTGTTGTTGGTGAAGGCCGTTTGATCACCGTTTTCCAACCTCACCTATACAGCCGCACCAGACTGTTTGCAAAAGAATTTGCCGAAGCGCTGGCTGCAAGTGATGAAGTAGTTGTCTTAGATATCTATGCGGCAAGAGAAGATCCAGAACCAGGTGTTACCGGAGCACTGATTGCTGGTGCATTTAGCGAGCAGAGCAGAATGCACTACGTGCCGAACTGGGATGATGTTGCCAAGGTATCGGCTGATCTTGCTAAGCCTGGCGACTTCATCGTCACGATGGGCTGCGGTGATGTCTACCGTCAGGTCCCAGGAATCTTGAAGGCGTTAGAGAACTAAGAATGCAACGCCCCAAGAATCGTTATTCAACAACGACAGGTAAAGCACCTGCGAAGCAGACCAAGGTCAAGAAAGCTAAGAAGGCTTCTGTTCCGATCAAGGCCAAGCTCTCTAGGGTTAGCCAGAGTAGAAGTACTAAGAGAGAAGTTAGAAGATTTACCAAAGAAAACCCAACTGGTAAATATTTCAAGCGAGCAATCCTCGGCGGCCTCGCTTTTCTAATTGCTTTAGTTCTCGCGACTACTTTCACTCCAATCCTGGCTATCGACAAGATTGTCATCTCAGGAGAATCTCGAGTATCTGAAAAGCAGATTCTCAAAATCTTGAAGAAGTACGTGGGGACACCACTTCCAACAATTAGTGAAGAGTCGGTTGCTAGAGATCTAAAGGGCTTTCCAATCATTGAGAGCATCGCTCTAGTTAGCCGCCCACCACACACATTGGAAGTGAAGCTAACTGAGCGAACACCTATTGCGATTGTGGTCAGTGGGGGAGTTCAGTATCTTTATGACCCAGCTGGGGTGAAGCTAGGTCCAGCATCAGGCTCAGAACTGTTACCAACAGTGATTGTGACCGGTAACCCTAAAGACTCTGCAACCTATCGACAGGCTATCGATGTCATTCTGGCTCTTCCACTTCAACTCTTAGATCGAGTTGCATACATCCAGGCGAAGACAAGAGATAACGTGACTCTTCGACTTAGGGGAGCTGCTGGTCAAACAGTAATCTGGGGTGATTCGTCAGATTCAATTTTGAAGTCAAAGGTGTTGAAGACTCTCTTACTAAAGACCTCAACCCAAGTCAGAGCTACCTACGATGTTTCTTCGCCACTGACTCCGAGCGTGATCAATTAACTTCTCTTAGACACACCGCCACACTTACGGCAATTTCCCCTCGTTAGCGTTTAGTTTTTTGGCGCTAGAGCATTTGTTTAGATTCTTTAACCTTCAACTGGAGGTTTAAGGTTAGGCAAATCTAGGTAACGCGGAGGAAAAAAATAATGTCAGACCCAGTGAACTTCTTAGCTGTAATCAAGGTCGTCGGTGTCGGTGGTGCAGGTGGTAACGCTGTCAACCAGATGATCGAGAAGGGATTGCGCGGAGTTGAATTCATCGCAATCAACACCGATGGTCAAGACCTACTCAAGTCGGAAGCTCACGTGAAGCTTGAGATTGGGGGCGACAGCACTAAGAGCCTTGGTGCAGGAGCAGATCCTGAGGTCGGTCGTTTGGCTGCTGAAGCACACGTAGACGAGATTGCTGAAGTCCTTCGTGGGGCAGACATGGTTTTCGTTTCTGCTGGTGAAGGTGGTGGAACTGGCACTGGTGCTGCGCCTGTTGTCGCAAGAATTGCTAAGCAGAGCGGTGCACTAACCGTTGGTGTTGTAAGCCGTCCATTTAACTTTGAAGGTCGTCGCAGAGCAGAGAACGCTCAGGCTGGTATTGATGCACTCCGTGCTGAAGTTGACACCCTGATCATCGTTCCTAACCAAAAACTCATTGACCTAAATGATGAAGAGCTAAGCCTTCCTGATGCTTTCAGCATGGCTGATGATGTTCTCCGTGCTGGTGTTCAAGGTATTTCTGATTTGATTACTGAACCAGGTTTCATCAACCTAGACTTCGCAGACGTTAAGTCTGTTATGCAGGGTGCTGGAACAGCACTGATGGGAATTGGTATTGCTAAGGGTGAAGATCGTGCAATGCGAGCTGCTGAACAGGCAATCAACCACCCGCTACTTGAGAGCAGTATTGACAACGCTCGTGGAGTTCTAATTCAGTTTGCTGCAGCTTCAAACATGAAGCTAAAGGAAGTAAACGACGCAGCGAAACTTATTCAAGAAGTTGTTCACCCAACAGCAAACATCATCTTTGGTACTTCGATTGATAACACCCTTGGTGACGAGATGCGTGTGACAGTAATTGGTGCTGGTTTTGATGAAGTTGCACCTCGCCCTGCATATCGAAGCAGCGGTTTCAGAGCTCCAAGCTCTGGTCCTATCACGATTGTTGAACCGGTTGCTGAAGTTGTTGCAGAGCCTGCAGATGTTCCTTCCTGGTTCGCAGGAAGCACCGCAACCATCTCAGCGGTTCCAACAGCTTCAAGTTATGACGAAGATGAGGACGAGGATCAGGAAGAGCAAGCTCCTCCTGTTTATGCTCAGCCAAAGCCTGCTAACCGTTTTGACGATGGTTTAGACATCCCAGACTTCCTGCAGTAAGAATGAATGATTCGACTCTTGCTCAGCGTTTAGAGGCTGTTAGAGAGCGCATAAATTCAGCTGCCAGCAATTCCGGTAGAAGTGCCAAAGACATCGAACTAATCATTGTTACCAAGAATCACTCCGCCGCTCTTCCAATCGAGTTGTTAGATCTTGGTGAAACCCAATTCGGTGAAAACAAAGATCAGGAAGCCTCACCCAAAGCTAAAGAAGTTGAATTTGTAAGACCAGGACTAGCCACCTGGCACTTTGTGGGGCAGTTGCAATCAAACAAGGTCCGTTCCGTTCTTGAATACGCTTCTTGTATTCATTCGCTCGATAGAGATTCTTTGCTCAAAGAACTTGTAAAGCAACTAGCCAAAGACACGGAGAAGAGAATCCAGGTCTTCCTTGAACTAAATCTCACCGATGACCCAAACCGAGGGGGACTAGACCCTAAGGACCTCTCTCGATTTGCTGAGCTAGTCCTGGCTCAACCTCAGATTCAACTGTTGGGGGTGATGGGAGTGGTAGGGCTTGATGTTGAGCCGGCTGTGGACTTCGAACGAATTGCCAAGGCAAGTGCTGAACTTGTCTCTCTTTATCCTGCCGCTAAGTTCATTTCAGCTGGAATGTCCGGAGACTTTGAAGAAGCAATCGGTTTCGGTGCGACACACTTACGAATAGGTACCGCAATTACTGGAAACCGCTGATTTCCGCCTTAATCTAGCAATAACGGGGTTTCGTTAGAAGGAGACACTATGTCCGGTATTTCACAGTGGGTCAAAGAAGTATTTTCAATGGGCGGTGCTCCTAAGAGCGCTCCAGCAGCTCCAAGAGCTACCGGTGGTAGTTCCGAGCGACCTGCAAGAGTTCAACGACCTACCCGTCGAGGAAACGATGTTTCAAGCATCGAAACTGTAACCCCTGCAAACTTTGCTGAAGCTGGTCTGATTGCAGAAGTACTTCGTGAGGGCATCCCTGTTGTGGTTAACGTTCAGAACCTAAACGACACAGACACCCGTCGTCTAGTCGACTTTATGGCTGGTCTAAAGGCTGGTCTTCAGGCTACCTCAAAGCGTGTGGCTGAAGAGGTTTACCTTCTTGCGCCACTCGGTGTTGATGTTGATGGTGATTCTGATGACGTGCTCGAGGCTGAGGGCGACAAGCTAATCATCAGACCGTAAGTCTCTGATGTCACTCCTAATTCAGGGCCTACTGTGGTTCATCGATATCTTTCGTTTAGTTCTGTTTGTGCGAATCGTCGTTGATCTTTTTCGCACACTGAACCCAAATTTCAGACCTAGGGGCATATTCCTGGTTTTGCTAGAGATTTGTTACACCCTCACTGACTGGGTGATTAGGCCGCTATCAAGGCTTATCAAGCCGGTCAGGATTGGTGGCGGGTATCTAGACCTGTCTATTTTGGCCTTATTTGTCATACTCGCTGTAGTTGAACGCTTGTTAGCAAACCTGCTTTAGCCAACGAGTTAGGGTAACCTTGGTGTTTGACCGTTGTTTTGTATTAGAGAAGTAAGGAGAAGGCGATGCCATTGACTCCAGAAGATGTAGTAAATAAGCGTTTTCAACCAACCAAATTCCGTGAAGGATATGATCAGGATGAAGTCGATGACTTTCTTGATGAAATCGTTTTGGAGATGCGTCGCATCAACCAAGAGAACGAAGACCTACGTCAGCGCTTGCTAGCAGCAGATGGTCGCATTGCAGAACTGCAGCGAAGCGGAGCTTCACTGGTCCAGCAGGTTAACACTGCTGAGGCTTCTATTCCAGCAAGCACAACTCCTAACTCTGAATTCCCACAGGCAGCTCCTGACCTAACCGGATTTGAATCAAATAACACCAACAACTTGCTTCAACTTGCTAGAAAGCTGCACGAAGAACACGTTCGCGAAGGTCTTGAGAAGCGCGATGCCTTGATTGCCGAAGGCCACGCAACCGCCTCGAGAATTGTTCGTGAAGCAGAGGCTCAGCACAAGGCAGATCTAAACAGACTTGAACAAGAGAAGGCTTTGGCTGAGAACGATGTTCAGACTCTACGTAACTTTGAGAAGGACTATCGCGCCAAGCTAAAGTCATACATTGAATCTCAACTGAACGATCTCGAAGCTGCTTCAGGTAACACTCAGAAGCCAGCTACCGGTCCAACAGCTATCGCTAACACTTTCCAGATCTGATCTAGGTGAGTAAAAGTAGCGCTAGTAAAGCAACAGCTAAGACAATGCTGTTCTTGGGCATCGGCGTAGCTGTCGTTCTTATTGACCAACTAACCAAAGCTTTGGCAGTTACCTACCTAATGCCTTTTGAGTCTGTTCCATTTATCTTTGACCTGGTCAGGCTCACTTTAGTTTTCAATGACAGCGCAGCTTTCTCACTGGGTGGTTCAGCAACTTGGGTTTTCACGATCCTCTCTAGCCTCGCCACTCTGCTCCTACTTTGGTTTGTCCCTAGATTTAGAACCACCGGTTGGGTTGTTTTGGGTGGTTTCGCTTTAGGAGGGGTTGCCGGCAACCTGGTCGATCGTCTATTCAGAGCACCAAGTTTTGGTAATGGTCATGTCGTTGACTTCATTCAGATTCCATTTAACTTTCCGATCTTCAACATTGCAGACTCTGCGATCACCATCTCAGCCCTAATCATCGCTATCCGAATTATGCGTGGTGAAAAACTAGGCGGGACAAGTGACTGAGGATCGCCTGATTCAGGTTCCTGAGGGAATTGCTGGAACTAGAGCTGACGCAGGCATTGCAAGGCTCTTGGGTATGAGTAGAAGTGCAGTTGCTGATCTCATTGAGGCAGGGCTTGTTCAACAGAACTCTCAGCTCATTTCTAAATCAGATTCTCTAATTCAAGATGCCTGGTTAAACATCACACTTCCTGCACCTAAGGCACCGCTTGCACTAGTTGCAGAGTTGGTTCCAGATCTCAAAGTTGTCTATCAGGATGAAGACATCGTTGTTGTCGATAAGCCTGCTGGTGTTGCCGCTCATCCTTCTGTTGGTTGGGATGGTTCAAGTGTTGGTGGTGCATTACTTGCCATGGGCATCGAAATGTCCACCAGTGGCGTTGCAGAGCGTCAAGGAATAGTTAGTCGACTAGATGTTGGTACCAGTGGCCTGATGGTCCTTACTAAGACCGAGATTGCATACAGCCGCATGAAACAGGCGTTCCGCGATCGGTTAGTTGATAAGACATATCACGCGCTAGTCCAAGGCCATCCAGATCCAAGTTCTGGAACTATTGATGCACCGATTGCCAGACACCCAAAGCATGAATACAAATTCACAGTTGCTCAGGATGGCAAACCATCAGTTACTCATTACAAAACCCTGGAGGCTTTTGTTGCAGCAAGCCTTCTAGAGGTTCAGCTAGAGACCGGTCGAACACATCAGATTCGAGTTCACTTCTCATCCTTCAAGCATCCTCTGGTGGGGGATACCCTCTACGGTTGCAATCCAAAGTTGGCTGCCAAACTCTGTGTGGACAGGCAGTGGCTTCACGCCATGAAGCTTGGCTTTATTCATCCAACCAAGGGTGAGTATGTTCTCTTCGAGAGCAGTTACCCTAAAGATTTAGAAGAGTCACTGGCGTTACTGCGCTGAGCAAGCGGAGTGGCAAAATTAGTTGACGTAGGGTCAAGTTAGGCTAATTGCCCTAGTCCAAAAATGAGGTTTAGAACTAATGTCCAATAGCAGCGATAACTTTGTGCACCTCCATGTGCACACTGAGTATTCCATGCTTGACGGTGCCGCCAAGGTAGACAAACTTCTAGATAAAGCAGTTGATTTCGGAATGCCGGCAATTGCTATCACCGACCACGGTAATAACTTTGGAGCTTTTGATTTCTGGGAGCAGGCAACCAAAAAAGGCATTAAGCCAATCATCGGTATCGAAGCGTACCTAGCTCCTGGATCAAGACTTGATAAGTCAAGAACATACTGGGCTGACGGTGGTGAAGACGACTTAGCTAAAGGTGCTTACTCGCACCTCACCATGCTTTCAACTGATAACGAGAGCATGATGAACCTCTTCAAACTAAGTTCATACGCTTGGCTTGAGGGTTACTATTTCCAACCCCGAATGGATAGAGAACTACTCTCCAAATATGCAAAAGGGATCATCGCTACCTCTGGTTGTGCCAGTGGTGAAGTTCAAACCAGATTACGTTTAGGCCAATACAAAGAAGCTCTTGAAACCGCTGCTGAGTTTAGAGACATCTTTGGCAAAGAGAACTACTACATCGAGATCATGGATCACGGTGCATCTGTTGAAAGACGAAGCTTTAGTGACCTAATCAAACTCTCTAAAGACTTAGGTATTCCACTGGTTGCGACCAATGACCTTCACTACACCGAAGCAGGTCACGCAGATGCACAGGAAGCCCTGCTCTGTGTGCAGACTGGAACCAAGCTAACCGATGAGAAGAGATTCAAGTTTGACGGTGAGGGTTATTACCTAAAGAGCGCTAAGGCTATGCGTGAGCTTTTCGCAGAGTTCCCTGAAGCCTGCGATAACACCCTGTTGATTGCTGAACGATCAGATATCAAATTTGCTAAACGAAACCTAATGCCAAGATTCCAAGTTCCTGAGGGTCATACCGAAGCATCCTGGTTTGAAGCTGAAGTAATGCGCGGCATGCACGAACGCTTTGGTAAAGACATCGAGAAGCTTTATCTAGAACGTATTGCTTTTGAGATTGAAGTGATCAAGAACATGAACTTCCCAGGTTATTTCCTAGTGGTTGCAGACTTTATTGCTTGGGCTAGAAATCAAGGAATTCGAGTAGGTCCGGGTCGTGGTTCTGCAGCAGGTTCACTCGTTTCCTTTGCACTTGGTATAACCGCTCTAGATCCAATCAAATACGGCTTGCTCTTTGAGCGTTTCCTAAACCCAGGACGTGTCAGCCTTCCAGATATCGATGTTGACTTTGATGATCGTCGTCGAGGTGAAGTGATTAGGTATGTGACTCAGAAATATGGTGATGACCGAGTTGCTCAGATTATTACCTATGGAACTATCAAGGCTAAGCAGAGCTTAAAAGATGCCGCTCGTGTGCTTGGAATGGATTACTCGGTTGGTGAAAAACTAACTAAGGCAATGCCACGCATGGTCCTTGGAAAGGACATGACTCTCAGCGAGATGGTTGAAGATCCAAATAGCCGTCCGGTAGTTGAATACTCAGCAGGTGATTCATCTGATGATGAGTTTGACGAAGAGACTCCAGAGTTTGAACCGGTTGCTATTGAACCAGCGGCTTTGGATCTCAAGAGTCGCTACAAAGAAGCTGCTGAGTTTAGAAAGATTCTTGAAGAAGATCCTGATGCTAGAAAGACGTTTGAACTTGCTAGGGGACTGGAGGGTCTAAAGCGTCAAACAAGTGTGCACGCTGCCGGTGTAATCATGTCAGCGGAACCCCTGCTGGATGTTATTCCTGTTATCCGTCGTGATGATGATGGCGCAATCATTACTGCCTTTGCTCAGCACCCCTGTGAAGAACTAGGGCTTGTGAAGATGGACTTCCTAGGACTTCGAAATCTGACTGTGCTCGATAGCGCTATAGAGAATGCTTTATCCAACCGAGGCGTCACTGTTGTTTTAGAAGACCTAGATCTTGACGGTGATGAGAACACCTACGAGATGCTTTCAAGAGGTGACACACTCGGTGTCTTCCAGCTCGATGGTGGTCAAATGCGATCACTGCTTCGACTGCTGAAGCCAACTAAGTTTGAGCACATCTCGGCTGCTATTGCTTTGTATCGTCCAGGACCGATGGGTATGGGCTCACACACTTCTTACGCACAGCGTAAAAACGGTAAAGAGCAGAACATTCCTATTCACCCAATCCTTGAAGAGCCTCTAGCTGAAGTGCTAGATCCGACCTATGGCTTGATTGTTTATCAAGAGCAGGTAATGGCTGTTGCACAGAAGGTCGCAAACTTTAGTCTTGCTAAAGCGGATGAGTTACGTCGCGCGATGGGTAAGAAGAAAAAGGAAGAACTAGACGCTCAAAAAGTTGGTTTCGTTGCTGGCATGAAAGAAAACGGGTACGTAGATGTAGCGATTGAAAAACTCTGGGAAACTTTGCTTCCTTTCGCTGACTACGCGTTCAACAAAGCTCACAGCGCTGCCTACGGAGTGCTTTCATACTGGACCGCATACATGAAGGCAAACTTCCCACAGGAATACATGGCAGCGCTATTGACCTCTGTGAAGAGTTCTCGTGACCGCCTGAGTATTTATCTAAGCGAAGCTAGAAGAGCTGGCATCCAAGTTCTGGCACCTGATGTGAATGACTCGATTGCTGACTTTAGAGCGGTTGGTAGTGACATTCGTTTCGGCTTAGAAGCTATTCGCAATGTTGGTATCGGTGTTGTTCAAGAAATCGTCAAGACAAGAGAGAGTGAAGGTCGATTCACTTCCTTCGAGGACTTTATTTCTAAAGTTCCAGCTTCAGTTTGCTCCAAGAAGGTAATTGAGTCACTTATCAAAGCCGGCGCGTTTGATTCATTCGGGATGAGCAGAAGATCTCTCTTTGAAGCACACGAGCAAATTATCGAAGCAGAGCTAAAGGCTAAGAAATCTAAATCAACTGGTGAACTAGATCTATTTGATGACTTTGAAGACACCCACCACTCACACACCATTCCACAATTAGCTGAGTGGCCACAACGTCAACTGCTAAGCCTCGAACGAGAGATGCTTGGACTTTACGTAAGTGCTCATCCACTGCAGGGAGCGGAAGGAAATCTTCGTTCAAGTGCAACAGAGACTATCTCTTCGTTCATTACTCGCAAAGACTTTGCAGAGACAGAAGCTGTGACTCTTGCCGGTTTGATTACCGTTGTTGATGTGAAAACCGCACGTTCATCTGGAAATGTCTATGCGAATGTGACTATTGAAGATCTTGAAGCCGAAGTTTCGCTAATGATTTTTAGTAAGACATACCTTGAAAACATTGAGAAGCTGAAAGTTGACACACTTGTTGCAGTCAGAGGTCGAATGAGACCTCGCGATGATGGATTTGCCCTGAACGTGAATGACATCCAAGTGCTAGAAAAAGACGACAATAGATTTGCTGGTCCTCTGAAGGTAGTTATTGCTGAAAACCTAGCGTCTAGAGCAAACATTGAACTTCTTGATTCGGTGTTCAAGAAATATCCAGGTCAGACCGAAGTTCAACTGCTTCTAAAGAACGATTCTGAGGTGAAGACTTTCAAACTTAAACACAGAGTCTTTGTTGGAGATGCGCTTATCTCAGAGGTCAAGCAGCACTTTGGAACTGCGGCGTTAGATGAAGTTCGCTTTGGTCAACCAGAGTTAGCTGATTCGGTCGCCGGGGACGACGTATCCACGCTGGTGGTAGAGAAGGCTGGGGAGCTCTTCGGCGAATAATCCTTCAAGAATCTCAACGACTACAACTGCATTCTTCTCTACTTCGTAACGAGCGATAACCTTACAAATCAAAGCAGCGTTAATCTTTTCGAAGATTGGCAGGTTTGTCTTTTCTTCTCTAAACCAGTCTTTAGGAGTAAATCTCTGGGTGTGATCTTGAGACATTCTGATAGCTAATGGAAGACTGCTCTCGTTCAGCATCTGGATTGAAACATACTCGGCAACAGCCAGCGCTGGCCAGCTGCTAGCGCCTCTGGCAACGTTGAATGATGCCAGAGCTGGGTCAGAACCGAGTGAGGTCACAGAAGTCGCTGTGAAGCCAACAGGGTTGCCTTCAGGGTCGTTCATTGTGATTAGACAAACTCCTGAGGCGTGGCGACGGAACGCTGCCTTGAGCGCTTCAGTGGTATCGGTTATGTGCTCCAAGATGTAATCCTTACTTTCATACCTAGGCTAACTCAGTTAGCGTTTGGCCATTCGCTTACAATAGTCAAAAGTCAGAAAGTTAAGCAATTCATGGGTAATGAAATCAGGGTTCTAGATCTTCGGGATCAGGAAATAACTCGTGAATTAGTCGCGACTGAACTTCCCAGAGCGAGCATCGATGTCAGCCAGGCTGCAGAGAGCATCAAGCCCCTGCTAGCTGAAATTCAAAAAGACGGCGCAAAAGCTCTAGTTAGGGTTGCCAAATCAATCGATGGAATCTACATCGAACCAATCAAAGTCTCTGCTTCTGAGTTAGCGAAAGCACTTGAGGAGCTTGATTCTGAACTCAGAACCTCAATCGAAGCATCAATAGACAGGGTTAGAAGAGTCTCTCAGGCGAATATGCCTTCGAACACCAGCGTTTCATTAGCCGAAGGTGCAACTGTCAGCCAACGCTGGCAGCCAGTTGAGTCGGTTGGACTCTATGTCCCAGGTGGCAAGGCTGTTTACCCTTCCAGCGTTGTTATGAACGTTGTTCCCGCCCAGGTAGCGGGGGTAAAGCAAATATCAATTGCAACACCAGGTCAAAAAGCCTTTGGTGGCAGACCAAACCCAACCGTGTTGGCTACGGCGGCTCTTTTGGGCGTCGAGAACGTTTATGTCATCGGTGGCCCGGCAGCTGTTGCTGCCTTTGCCTTCGGAGTGCCTGAAATTGGCCTTGAACCAGTCGAACTGGTCACCGGCCCTGGAAACGTCTATGTTGCTGCCGCTAAGCGCTTATTACAGGGCAAAATCGCTATTGATTCTGAGGCTGGCCCCACAGAAATCCTTATTTTGGCTGATAGCCAAGCGAACCCTAGATTTGTGGCGGCAGATCTACTTTCCCAAGCCGAACACGACGAGCTAGCGGCAGCAGTTCTAGTAACAGATTCTGAGGAACTCATCGCTCAAGTGCTTCAGGAAGTCAGTTCACAGCTAGCCGACACCGAGAACCAAGAGCGCGCAGCGGCTGCCCTGAAGGCCCAGCAGAGCGCTCTTGTGCTGGTTTCTAGCATGGAGCAGGGCATAGCAATAGCAAATTACTATGCCACCGAGCACCTTTCAATCCAAACAGGAGCCCCAAAAGCTGTTGCTGAACAGATCACTAACGCTGGAGCGTTATTCGTGGGTGCTTTTTCACCAGTCTCGCTGGGAGACTACCTAGCAGGCTCTAACCACGTTCTTCCAACCGGTGGGCAGGCAAGATTTAGCTCAGGATTGGGCGTTCACACGTTTTTGAGGGCTCAACAGCTGATCGACTACAGCCAATCTGCATTGTCAGAGGTGGCAAATAATGTAGTTGCTATCGCCAACCAAGAGGGCCTTTCAGCCCATGGTGACGCGATAAAGGTTCGTTTCTAAAAACTCTTTTGGTAACAGAAAGATTAAATCTTTAGTTGAAGGTTAGTGTTTTTGTGTCTCATTCCGCGTAGTCATGGGCAACACGCCGTCGTCGAATGAAATTTGCTTCTGAGGGGACAAAACCACAAGATATAGGGACGGAGAAATGAAATATCACCACATCTTGTGTGTATATTTAGTTTCTCTTGAGTAAATTATTCGCAAACGACCCTAGAAGAGTGGAGGCAAATCATGCACTGTCCTTTTTGCCGCCATATCGACTCTAGAGTCATGGATTCGCGTACTTCTGAGGATGGATCAAACATCCGAAGAAGGCGTCAGTGTCCAGAATGTGGCGCTCGTTTCTCTACTTTGGAGACTTCAAGTCTTCTAGTAGCTAAAAGGGGAGGCACAACCGAGCCGTTCAGCAGAGACAAGATTGTCAATGGTGTTCGTAAGGCTTGCCAGGGAAGACCTGTTACAGAGTCTGACCTAGCAATGCTTGCTCAAACAGTTGAAGAAACGATCAGAGCAACAGGAACAGCCCAAGTTGAGGCTCAAGAGGTTGGTTTATCCATCCTTGAACCACTTCGCAAGCTAGACGAAGTGGCTTTTATGAGATTTGCCAGCGTTTACCAAGGCTGGGAGAGCTTAGAGGATTTCGAAGCAGCAATAGCAGTGCTCAAAGTTGAGCGCGAAAACCAGGTTTCGCAAGCGGTCTAGCCGTTTGCGATTACAGCATAAAAACTAAACAACTAAGAGGAAAGGCAACAAAATGACCGATACATCGGCTTACACCGACGCCGGTGCAGCTAGTCAGGGGCGCAAGGGGCTCAAGATTGAGCGCATCTACACAACTGAGGGAGTTCACCCATACGACCAGGTCACCTGGGAATATCGTGACGTGGTACAGACCAACTGGAAGACTGGCGAGACCATCTTCGAGCAGCGCAGCGTGGAGTTCCCAGAGTTCTGGAGCCTAAACGCGTCAACCATCGTTACCACCAAGTACTTCCGTGGTGCGCTAGGAACTGCAGCTCGTGAGTTCAGCCTTCGTCAGCTGATCGACAGAATCGTTCTTACCTACACCAAGGGTGGACGTGACCACGGTTACTTCGCTTCAGAAGAAGATGCAACTATCTTTGAGCACGAACTGACCTACATGCTTGTGAACCAGATCTTTGCGTTCAACTCACCAGTTTGGTTCAACGTTGGTACTTCAAGCCCTCAGCAGGTTTCAGCTTGTTTCATCCTGTCGGTAGATGACTCAATGGAATCAATTCTTAACTGGTACCGCGAAGAGGGAATGATCTTCAAGGGTGGATCAGGTGCAGGTTTGAACCTTTCACGCATCCGTTCATCTAAGGAACTTCTTCGTTCTTCAGGTGGTTCTGCATCAGGTCCAGTTTCATTCATGCGTGGTGCTGATGCATCTGCAGGAACCATCAAGTCAGGTGGAGCAACACGTCGTGCAGCCAAGATGGTTGTTCTTGATGTTGATCACCCGGACATTGAAGAATTCATCGAGACCAAGGCTCGTGAAGAGGACAAGATCCGCGTACTACGCGATGCAGGTTACGACATGGAGCTTGGTGGCAAGGACATCAACTCTGTTCAGTACCAGAACGCAAACAACTCAGTTCGTGTAAACGAAGAGTTCATGCTTGCAGTTGAGCACGGAACCAAGTTCGGTCTACGCGCTAGAACTAACGGTGAAGTAATCGAAGAAGTTGACGCTCGTGAACTTTGGGACAAGTTTGCAGAAGCCGCTTGGGCTTGTGCTGACCCTGGTATCCAGTACGACGACATCATCAACGACTGGCACACCACTCCAGAGTCAGGTCGCATCACAGCATCTAACCCATGTTCTGAGTACATGCACCTAGACAACTCATCATGTAACTTGGCTAGCTTGAACCTTCTAAAGTTCTTGAACCCAGACGGTACTTTCGACAGCCACAAGTTTGCGAAGTCATGTGAATTCATTTTCACCGCAATGGATATCTCAATCTGTTTCGCTGACTTCCCAACCGAGAAGATTGGCGAGACCACACGTGCGTTCCGTCAGCTAGGTATCGGTTACGCAAACCTAGGTGCGTTGTTGATGGCTATCGGTCTTCCTTACGACAGCACTGAAGGTCAGGCGCTAGCAGCAGCGATCACTTCGTTGATGAGCGCGTCGTCATACCGTCGTTCAGCTGAGCTAGCAGGTGTTGTAGGTCCTTACGATGGTTACGCTCACAACAAGGCAGGTCACGACCGCATCATGCGTAAGCACGAAGCTGCTAACGCAAGCATTCGTCCGGTGACCGAAGTTGACCGTGCAGTTCTAGAAGCCGCTACTCGCGAGTGGGTACTAAACACTGCAATCGGTGCAACCAACGGTTGGAGAAACTCACAGGCGTCACTACTAGCTCCTACTGGAACCATTGGTTTCATGATGGACTGCGACACCACAGGTATCGAGCCTGACTTCTCATTGGTGAAGTACAAGAAGCTATCAACCGGTGGTTCAATGCAGATTGTTAACCAGACAATCCCATTCGCACTTCACCGCCTTGGCTACTCACAGGAGACCATCGAAGCAATCGTTGACCATATCAGCACCAACGGTCACGTTGTAGAGGCTCCAGGCCTAAAGCCTGAGCACTACGCAATCTTCGATACTGCTGTTGGTATTCGCGCAATCGAGCCAATGGGTCACGTACGTATGATGGCAGCTGTTCAGCCGTTCCTTTCAGGTGCAATCTCAAAGACTGTAAACATGCCTGAGACTGCAACTGTTGAAGAAGTCAAGGAGATCTACTTCCAGGGTTGGAAGATGGGTCTAAAGGCTCTTGCTATCTACCGCGACAACTGTAAGGTTGGTCAGCCACTTAGCGATGCAAAGGCTAAGACTGAAGAGAAGGTTGTTGAAGTAGCAGCCGAATCTGCACCGCTGTCACACCCAGTTCGCAAGCGTCTACCTAAGTCACGTCCATCTTCAACCACTTCATTCACCGTTGGTGGAGCTGAAGGTTACATGACTGCCGGTACTTACCCAGATGGCGTTCTTGGTGAAGTATTCCTAAAGCTTGGTAAGCAGGGTTCAACTCTTGCCGGTGTTATGGATGCATTCTCAATCGCAGTATCAATCGGTCTGCAGTACGGTGTTCCACTAGAGACCTACGTGCAGAAGTTCACCAACGTGTCCTTCGAGCCTGCAGGTCTAACTGATGACAAGGACATCCGTATGGCGAAGTCACTGATGGATTACATCTTCCGTCGTTTGGCTATCGACCACCTACCGGTTGAAACTCGTCAGGCACTAGGCATCAACACTGCAGCTGAGAGATCAGCAGCACTTGACTCATCAGCTAACTACCCAGCAATTGCTGAGTTACCAGTTGAGACTGTTGCAGCTGCTGCACCAGTTGTTGAGTCAAAGCCAGTTGTTATCGAACTAACAGTTGAGGAAGCACCAGTTGCTCCAAGACAGGTTCACTCATCAGCTGAGTTGTTCGAGATGCTTCAGGGAACTGAGTCAGATGCTCCACTGTGCTTCAACTGTGGAATCAAGATGAGACCTTCTGGTTCATGCCACGTCTGCGAAGGCTGTGGATCAACCAGCGGTTGCAGCTAAAGACAAATCGTGATCAAGGGTCGGCTTTCGAGTCGACCCTTTTTCATTACCTGAGTACTAATCGAGCATTGGGAAGGTAACCTAGTCAAGTGCTATACGAACTCGTCTTCAAGTTGATCTTCTCCAATATGGATCCTGAAAAAGCACATCACTTTGGGATGTTCGTTATCAAGACCGCATCAAAACTTCGCCTCACCAAACTTTTACCAAAAATCCGAACCAACACAATCAATTCTTTAGGTCTAGATTTTGATGGTGCTTTTGGTTTAGCCGCCGGTTTTGATAAGAATGCCACTGCGGTTAAGGCTTTAGGGGAGTTGGGTTTTTCTCACATTGAAATCGGAACTGTCACAGCAATTCCTCAACCAGGGAATCCGACTCCAAGATTGTTCCGACTAATTCAAGACCGTGCACTAATTAACCGCATGGGGTTCAACAACGATGGTGCTGAAGCTGTTTCAAATCGTTTAGAAAAGCTTCGTGCATCTAAAAGCAACCTTCCAGTCATCGGTGTCAACATCGGTAAGAGCAAAGTTGTTGAACTAGAAAATGCTGCGGATGATTACCGCACCAGTGCAAAACTTTTGGCACCATTTGCAGATTACTTAGCGGTGAATGTTTCTTCACCAAACACTCCAGGTCTTCGAGATCTGCAATCAGTCAAATCTTTGAAGCCGATTCTTGAAGCGGTCCTAGCTGAATCTCTGGGCAAACCAGTGCTTGTAAAAATTGCACCAGATCTAGCCGACGAAGATATTCTCGCTATTGCAGAACTCTCAAAGCAGTTGGGGCTCGCTGGTGTTATCGCCACCAACACCACAATCGGTCGTTCTGGTTTGCATGAATCAGCTACGCGAATTGAGGAGATTGGTGCTGGTGGATTATCAGGCGCACCGATAAACAGTCGTTCTTTGGAAGTATTGAAACTTCTTCGCAAAGAACTTGATTCTTCGAGCGTGATTATTTCTGTTGGGGGAGTAGAGACGAAAGAGCAAGTTCAGGAAAGACTAAAAGCCGGAGCAAACCTTGTTCAGGGATACACCGGCTTCGTCTACTTCGGCCCACTTTGGGCTAGAAAACTTAATCGTATTTAGATAAGTCTTGCTTCTGGAGATCTAGTTTCTTTTGGATCTGTCACTGCAATGCTTGCAAAAATGTCAGTTACCTTAGCCATTACCTCTGCTGGAATCTCAACACCAACAGCACCTAGGTTGCTCTTGATTTGATCAGGAGTAGTTGCTCCAACAATCGCGCTTGAAACATTCTTGTTCTGAAGCACCCAAGCTAGAGCGAACTGTGCCATAGTGACACCGAGCTCTTCAGCGATTGGCTTTAGTTCTTGAACCTTGGTTAGAACTTCATCGGTTAGTAGTTTCTGAATGAAACTGTTTACCTTCTCGTTAGATGCTCTGGAGTTCTCAGGAACTGGTTGGCCTGGAAGATACTTACCTGTCAAAACTCCTTGAGCCATCGGAGACCAAACAATCTGGCTGATTCCAAGTTCTTCACAGGTAGGAATAACTTCAGCTTCAATTACTCGCCAAAGCATTGAGTACTGTGGCTGGCTGCTGATTAGTTGGAAACCGAGTTCCTTAGAAAGTTTGTGTCCAGCTCTAATTTGCTCAGCGTTCCACTCAGAGACACCGATGTATAGAGCTTTACCCTGACGAACGATGTCTGCGAATGCCTGCATGGTTTCTTCAAGAGGAGTCTCTACGTCGAAGCGGTGTGCTTGGTAAAGATCTACATATTCAGTTTGTAGACGCTTCAGAGAGCCGTTGATTGACTCCATGATGTGCTTACGAGATAGACCGGTGTCGTTTGGCTTCTTCTCTGACACTGGCCAGTAAACCTTGGTCAAGATTTCTAGACCTTCACGACGCTGTCCCTTTAGTGCTTCACCAAGAACAACTTCAGCTGCTTGGTTAGCATAAACGTCAGCGGTATCGAAGGTAGTAATTCCACCTTCAAGTGCTGCATGCACTGTCGCATAGGCTGCATCGTTTTCGATTTGGGTTGCGTGGGTTAGCCAGTTTCCGTAGATCAGTTCGCTGACTTTGAATCCGCTGTTACCTAGGTATCTGTATTGCATTTCAAACTCCTTGAATTGTTATTTAGAACTTCTGCGAGGACCCGGCTTTGGGAGGCGCAGTGGACGTGGCTGCATGCCTCTGGTTATGGTGTAGAAATAGTTGCCGCGCTGTAACTTGATGTCTTCGCCTAATTTTTCGCGAATAGTTGCAGCTGACTTTCGGTTGATGATCGCTGCCTCAAGAGTCACTGAGAAAAGTGCCAAGATCATTACGACAGTGACTACATCTTTGCCACGATCATCGATGAATGAAGTTACTACTAGGAATAGAACCATAAGAGGCATTAGGCCTTCGATGAGGGTGTACCTGTTGTCTAAAACATCACGTATGATCTTGCGCTGTGGACCACGGTCACGGGGTAGTAGGTACCTTTCATCTCCCGCTAATGCAAGCTTTCTTGCCTTCTCACGCTCTGCTCGCTGAGCGTCACGGGCTGCCTGTCTAGCTTCTTTGCTTCGGTTACCTACCAGCGGACGCTTGTTAGCGGCTTCTCGTTCTTTTCTGGTGGGGGTGGGGCGACCTTTACCGGTAACAGTTTTAGTTTCTGGTTTTTGCTGGTCGCTCATTTATGTCCTTAGTTTTATAGCCGTTGTGTTCTAGATTACTCTCATGACATTCTCTCCAGAGCCAATCTCAGATTCAGCTATCACTGCAAATTCAGACCTCGCGAATAAAGTTCGAGATCGAGTAGAGAGTGAGTTCACCCAGCGGGTTGCAACCCTCGGGAAGCTAGTTCGTATCCCTGGTATTGCTTGGGATGCATTCGATGCCAACGACCTAGTTCGAAGCGCTGAAGCGGTAGCAAAGCTATTTGAAGAGACAGGTGTCTTTGACAAGGTTGAAATTAAGACAGCAACTGTCGATGGAAAACCAGGTGCTCCAGCAGTTCTTGCTTCAAGACCGGCTAAGAATGGCAAGCCCCATGTGTTGCTTTATGCACACCACGATGTTCAGCCACCGGGGGATGACTCGGTTTGGGAAACCCCAGCCTTTGAGCCAACTGTCAAAGACGGTCGTATCTACGGTCGTGGCGCAGCCGATGACAAAGCTGGCGTAGTTGCACACTTGGCCGCAATTGACGCACTAAAGGCAGTAGTTGGGGATGATTTCGACCTAGGTATCTCAGTCTTTATCGAGGGTGAGGAAGAGGCTGGATCTAGGACTTTTAGAGCATTCCTAGAAGAGAATAAGGCTAAATTGGCTGCCGATGTCATCATTGTGGCCGATTCGATGAACTGGTCTCCAGAGGTCCCTGCTTTGACAGTTTCCCTCAGAGGTATGGTTTCTCAAGAGATCACTGTTCGTACCATGGAACACGCTGTCCACTCGGGCATGTTTGGTGGGGCAGTCCCAGATGCCATGATTCCTATGCTCAAGGTTCTAGCTTCCCTGCACGACGACAAGGGAAGTGTGGCTGTTTCAGGCCTAAAGACCCATAAATTCGAGGATCTGCCATACACAGACGCTAATTTGCGTGCTGACAGCAGCCTTTTGCCTCAGGTTAGCCAAATTGGCGAAGGTGGCATCATGGACCGCATCTGGGGTAAGCCTTCGATTACCGTCATTGGCTTGGACGTTCCTTCTGTGGCAATGTCCTCAAACACCCTGCTTCCGGCTGTTTCAGCCAAAATTAGCCTCAGAATCGCCTCTGGGCAGGACCCAGATGAGGCTCTAGAGCTACTCAGAGCTCATCTAACTGCCAACATTCCATTCGGAGCAGTCCTTGAATTCGGTGAGATCGAGACCGGAAAGCCTTATTTGGCTGATACTTCAGGCTGGGCATCAATACTCAAGAAGCAGGCTCTAGGAGCTGCTTTTGGGAATCCAGCCATCGAAATCGGTATTGGTGGCTCAATTCCTTTCATTGCCGATCTAACCGAGGTATTCCCAGCGGCTCAGATCCTGGTGACAGGCGTTGAGGACGCTGATTCTAGAGCTCACAGCCCTAACGAATCAGTGCATTTGGTGGGGCTAAAGAACGCCATGGTGGCTGAAGCTCTGTTCCTGGTGGCTTCTAATGAACTCAAGGGCTAAAACCTACCTTTTCACAGGTATTCGGCTTAGAATTGGATAGAAAATAGGAGAAAAAATGACCGACACACTCACTCACGGACTTGAAATTACTGAAGCTGCTAAGGCTGAACTGCGTCGTCACATTGAATCTGCTGACCTTTCAGACTTAGCCGAGGGGGAGAAGCTTCGCCTCAGAGTCGAAGTCAAGGTTGGCGGTTGCGCTGGCTTCCAGTACTTGCCTTTCGTACTAACCCCTGAACTTCGCGAAGATGACCTAGTCAAGGACTTCGATGGCGTTGAGGTAGTAGTTGACGGCATGAGCGCACCTTTCATCAACGGCGCTACTTTCGACTTCGTTGACACCTTCCAGAAGCGATCATTCGAGATTGATAACCCAAACAGCCAGGGAACCTGTGCTTGTGGATCATCTTTCAACTAAAAAGTCTTCAAACTGACTACTTTCGCCTGTGTTTTGGCGTGAAGCCCGCTTTCTAACGCCTAAACTTGGAATATAACGATTTGAAATTGAAGGGTCGATTGTGCTTCCTAAGCGCCGATTGAAATGGGCAGCCCTGCCTATTGTTTCACTGCTCCTAATTACCTTGACTGGCTGCACTCCTGAGGAGTTTTCGCGTGGATTCTTGCCAGGCGTTGGTGGAGTAACCAACCACACTGAAAGAATCAGAGAACTCTGGGTAGGTTCTTGGCTTGTCCTCTGGGGTGTTGGAATTATCGCTTGGGCACTGATGTTTTACGCGATTATCGTCTATCGCAGACGTAAAGGCGACACCGAGATTCCACCTCAACTTCGATACAACATGCCGATTGAGACTCTTTTCACAATAGTTCCATTCATCTTGGTTATTGGATTCTTTGCCCTTACCGCAAGAGATATGGAAGCAATCGAGAAGCCAGTCGACAGCGATTACCGCATTGAAGTTGTTGGAAAGCAGTGGTCTTGGGACTTCAACTACACCGACAACAACGTTTTTGACAGCGGAATCCAGTATCAAGAAGACGGCACTGAAGCCGAACTGCCAACCCTTTACTTACCAGTTGACAGAACAATTGAGATTGATCTGATCTCTAGAGATGTAATCCACTCATTCTGGGTAATCGACTTCCTTTACAAGAAGGACGTTTTCCCAGGCCGAGTAAACAAGATGTATTTCACCCCTCAGGTAATCGGCGAATACAAGGGTAAGTGTGCCGAACTCTGTGGTGAATTCCACTCAATGATGCTTTTCAACGTTAAGGTTGTCTCTCAAGCTGATTACGACACCCACATTGCAAACCTCGCTGCACAGGGCTACACAGGCCAGGTGCCGGCACTTCCAGATGACCCAGAGAACCTGAACAGAAACAACAATCTGCCAGGTGACAACCCAGAGATTCGGGGATAGTACAAATGACTACCGTAAAGCAATCTAGAGGTCGAATCGTAGTCGATTGGCTAACCACAACTGACCACAAGAAGATCGGTTACCTGTACCTAATCACTGCCTTCATCTATTTCCTTATCGCAGGTGTGATGGCTCTTGTTATTCGTGCGCAGCTGGCAATGCCAGGACTGAGCATCGTTGAGACGAAGGAGCAATACAACCAGCTCTTCACAATGCACGGAACCATCATGCTATTGATGTTCGCAACACCTCTGTTTGCTGGTTTTGCTAACGTCTTGATGCCTGTTCAGATTGGTGCACCGGATGTTGCGTTCCCAAGACTGAACGCAATTGCGTACTGGTTCTATTTCTTCGGTTCATTCATTGCAGTTGCAGGTTTCTTCACCCCTCAGGGCGCTGCATCATTCGGATGGTTTGCTTACGCACCGCTGTCGAGTACGACGTTCTCACCTGGTTTAGGTGGAGACCTGTGGGTCTTCGGTCTAGCGCTATCTGGTTTTGGAACAATCATGGGTGGTGTGAACTTCATCACAACCATCATCACCATGCGTGCTCCAGGTATGACCATGTTCCGTATGCCTATCTTCACCTGGAACACCTTGGTTACTTCAATCCTTGTAATCATGTGTTTCCCACCTCTAGCAGCAGCTCTGTTCGCATTAGGTGCAGACCGTAAGTTCGGTGCTCACATCTTTGATCCAGCTAACGGTGGACCAATGCTATGGCAGCACTTGTTCTGGTTCTTTGGTCACCCAGAGGTATACATTCTTGCGCTGCCATTCTTCGGTATCGTGTCTGAGATCTTCCCAGTATTCAGCCGAAAGCCAGTCTTTGGTTACAGAACTCTTGTTTACGCGACCATCGCGATTGCAGCGCTTTCAATGACCGTGTGGGCTCACCACATGTATGTCACTGGTTCTGTATTGCTTCCATTCTTCGCATTCACAACAATGCTCATTGCAGTTCCTACTGGTGTGAAAATCTTCAACTGGATTGGAACGATGTGGCGAGGCTCTGTCACGTTTGAGACTCCAATGCTTTGGAGCTTGGGCTTCTTAACCACATTCATCTTCGGTGGTCTAACTGGAGTTATCCTTGCTTCTCCTGCACTTGACTTCCACCTCTCTGATTCATACTTCGTAGTAGCTCACTTCCACTACGTAGTGTTCGGAACTGTTGTGTTTGCTATGTTTGCTGGTTTCTATTTCTGGTGGCCAAAGTTCACTGGAAAAATGCTCAACGAGCGACTTGGAAAGATTCACTTCTGGCTTCTGTTCTTTGGATTCCACGTAACCTTCCTAGTCCAGCACTGGTTGGGTGTTATCGGTATGCCTAGACGTTATGCCACATATCTTGAAACTGATGGCTTCACTTGGATGAACCAGGTTTCAACAGCTGGTTCTGCACTGCTTGCGCTTTCAATGCTTCCATTCGTTTGGAACGTATGGATCACTCACCGCAACGGTGTGAAGGTTGAACTAAACGACCCATGGGGTTACGGACGTTCACTTGAGTGGGCAACTGCAACTCCATTCCCAAGACACAACTTCACTAGCATTCCAAGAATCAGAAGCGAGTCTCCGGCGTTTGATTTGCACCACCCCGATTTTGCTGACCCAGCTTCATTGCCACAAGAAGCTCCAAAGGTGAAAATTAAATAATGAAGACAAACGTAGCTATTTTTAACCTGCTTACCGTTTTTTACATTATCGTTGCAGCCGTTTACGGTTACTGGTCAAACCTTGTTTACGGTGAGATCGAAGTCATCGGTTTCGCCGCAATTGGAATGCTAGTTTTCCTAACTGGATTCCTTGCCTTCTACCTAGGCAAGACTGCAAAGAACTTCACCGGGCCTGAAGACCTTCCAGATGCCAACATCGAAGATGGTGAAGCAGAGATGGGTTTCTTTGCTCCATGGTCATGGTGGCCTCTAATGCTGGGCATTGGTGGGGCTATCTGCTTCACATCACTCGCAGTTGGCTGGTGGATGTTCATCATTGGATTCCCATTGGCAATCATTGCGCTAATCGGTTTCGTCTTTGAGCACTCAAGAGGATTGCACGCTCACTAAGAATTAGTAAAGAGCTCCGAGTGACTTTCTAAGTTGCTCTGGCTTTTTATTGCCCGAAATCTACATGAGTAGTTGGTACTGATAACTAGAGCTTTGATCTCGATCCAACTGAGAACCTACTTGCGAATTCAATCTGATTGAGCGCAGAAGAGGGGGAGAAGTTGAACCTGATTCGGCTCCGGCTACCTGGACAACCTGCTTCTTGATGCATCTCTTGAACCGAATGAGTGTCTTGCTATGAGGTCAACAAGACATGTCAGAAATGAAAGTGCCCGCCGAGAATAGTTTCTTGGCCGGCACTTACTGAATCTGTTTCTTTACTTGCTACCTTCGATAGCTTTCTTTACTTCTGCTTCAATCTCGTGATTGTGATGTGCTGCTTCGTCAATCTCGGTTTGGTTAGCAGGAGCGATACGGTCTTCGAAGTAGAACTTAGAAAGTGAGGCACGGATTCTGCTTGAGAAGGTGATCTTTCCTTGAGCGTTTGGTCTAGCAAGGGTTGGCTTGTAGTCCTTGAAGTCAACTAGCTTGTATAGATCGTGAGGCTCTAGAGGCTCGTGAACTTCGATGTATTCACCGTGCGGTAGACGAACAATACGACCAGATTCTCTACCGTGGATAGCAATTTCGCGATCCTTGCGCTGAAGAGCAAGACAGATTCGCTTGGTCACGAAGAACGCTACGAACGGTAGGACTATCAAGGCAATCTGCATGCTCACAAGAACTTGGTTCAGTGACATCTTGAAGTTAGTAGCAATCAAGTCTGTGCTTGCGCCCGCCCATAGAACTGCGTAGAACATAACACCAGCTGCACCGATGGCAGTTCTTGTTGGAGCGTTGCGTGGACGGTCAAGAACGTGGTGCTCTCTCTTGTCTCCGGTTACCCAGTTCTCAATGAATGGATAAACAGCAACGATTGCTAGGAATACCAAGCTGACAACCAGTGGAAGAAGAATGTTGGTTGAGACTGTGTAGTCACCAATCATGAACTCGATACCAGTCGGAGCAAGACGTAGCGCACCATCCAACCATCCGATGTACCAGTCAGGTTGAGTACCAGCTGAAACAGGGGATGGGTCATAGCCACCGTAGTTCCAGATTGGGTTGATGGTAAAGAAAGTTGCGATCAACATGATTGCACCGAAGACGATGAAGAAGAATCCACCAGCCTTTGCAACGTAAACAGGCATTAGAGGGTAACCAACTACGTTGGTGTCTTTCTTACCAGGACCTGAGTAGTGGGTGTGCTTGTGGATCACGAGCATAAACAAGTGCAGAGCTAAGAAGACAAGAATCAAAGCTGGCACGAGCATGATGTGAAGGCTGTAAAGTCTTCCAACGATTGCAGTTCCAGGGAACTCTCCACCGAAGAGTCCAGCTGAGATTGATGTTCCAACGAATGGAACACCCTTCATCATTCCGTCAATGATTCGAAGCCCGTTACCTGAAAGTAGGTCATCTGGAAGTGAGTAACCGGTGAAACCAGCTGCCATACCAAGAATGAATAGAACGAAACCGACTACCCAGTTCAACTCACGTGGCTTACGGAAAGCACCGGTGAAGAAAACTCTGAGCATATGAAGACCAGCAGCAGCAACAAACAGCAATGCAGACCAGTGGTGAACCTGACGCATCAATAGACCACCGCGAACTTCAAAGCTGATGTCCAAGCTTGAAGAGTATGCGACAGACATGTGTGCACCCTTTAGGGGAGCGTATGAACCTTCGTAAATAGTTTCAGCCATTGAAGGGTCGAAGAAGAAAGTTAGGAATGTTCCAGATAGAAGAAGCACTAAGAATGAATACAGTGCAACTTCACCGAGCATGAATGACCAGTGGTCGGGGAAGATCTTGCGACCAAATTCCTTTAGTATCCCTCCGACTCCGACGCGCTCGTCAACGTAGTTAGCTGTTCCAGCTAGGAAGCCGTTCTTCTTTGGGGTGGCTGTTGTACTAATCATTACTTGACGCTCCTATCCCAGAATGATGGACCAACAGGTTCGTGGAAATCGCTTTGAGCAATTAGATATCCTTCAGCATCGACGGTGATTGGAAGTTGAGGAAGAGCTCTTGTCGCAGGACCGAAAACAACCTTGCAACCATCGACTAGATCAAATGTGGACTGGTGACATGGGCAGAGTAGGTGGTGAGTGTGCTGCTCGTAGAGAGCAACTGGGCAACCCACGTGAGTACAAATCTTTGAGTAAGCAACGATTCCCTGGTAAGACCAGCTCGCACGTTCTTCAGTCTCAATAAGTTCACTTGGGTCAACGCGAACTAGAAGAACAGCAGCCTTGGCCTTCTCTTCGAGGTAGCCGTGTTCACCAGGCATAAGGCCTTCAGGGACCACGTGGTAAATAGAACCGATGGTGACATCTGAAGCTTTGATCGGACGACCATTAGGGTCTCTAGCTAGACGAGTTCCTGGCTTCCAAACAGTGTGACGAAGTTTGTCGTTAACATTAGGACCTAGGTCGCCAAAGATAATCAATCCAGGAAGTGGGAAGAGAGCAAGTGCTCCGTAAAGCGTTCTTCTGATTAGCTTTCTTCTGCTGAAACCTGACTCTTGATTTGCAAGGTTGATGATTTCAATTGCAGCAGCACGCTTCTCATCTGATCCACGAGTTAGGTGACGTTCTTCAGAAACTTCGTTGTCTGGCATAAGAGTCTTAGCCCAGTGCACTGCACCAACACCAATGCCGAATAGTCCTAGGGTGATTCCCAAACCAAGGAACAAAGTGTTCATACGAACACTGTTCATGTCACCAATAACAATTGGGAAGGCGAAGTATGAGTAAAGAGCGAATGCACTTCCAAGCATTGAGATTACAAACAGAAGCGTTACCTGACGAACAGCGTTCTTCTCATGCTTGACGCTCTTGTCAGTCATACGGACACGGTGTGGTTCCAAACCTGGATCCTTGACTGCATCTTCGTGAATAACTCTTAGACCAGTTTCGTAGTCGTGTTCTGAGTAACGACTGTCAACCTGTTTTACCAAGTCTTTTGAATCTTCGCTCACTTTAATCTTTCTGACTAGTTTGACTTAGCGCCAAGCCATACGGTGATGGCAACAATTAATCCGAGTAGACCTAACCAAGCCACAAGTCCTTCAACTACAGGGCCAAGGTTTCCTAGCTCTTCACCGCCGACTGATCTGTTGTTTTGCAGGTAGGTCAGGTAGGTGATGATGTCGTTCTTTTCTTCTGGGGTGATGTTTGCTTCGTTGAATACAGGCATGTTTTGTGGACCTGTAACCATTGCTTCGTAGATAGTTTTAGCGGAAGACTTCATTAGGTTTGGGGCGTACTTACCTTCGGTCAATGCTCCACCTGCACCACCTGCGTTGTGACACATCGCACAGTTGATTCGGAAGAGTTCTCCACCAACTGTTGGGTTACCGTTCGCTTGCAAATACGCCTCATCTGGAATGCCAGGGCCATCTGCGAGAGAGCCAATGTATGCAGCCATGGCAGCTGTCTGCTCTTCAGTAAACTGAACCGGCTTTACTTCTAGCTGAGGGCCGCTAGCCGCACCAGGCATACGACCAGTTGAAACTTGGAAATCCACAGATGCTTCACCAACACCAATGAGGCTTGGCGCATTTGCAGTTCCTTCGGCGTTCTTACCGTGACATGAAGAACAGTTTGAAAGGAACAGCTTCTTACCTAGAGCGATTTCTTCAGCGGTGTGAACTGCTTGAACCTTAGGGGAGACCGCCGCGTTAACCGCTGTGTATCCGGTTCCAACTGCTAGCAGGCCAGCAAATAAGACGATTCCCAAAGCCATTGGGCTTCGGCGCATACCGTTTATCTTCTTTTTCATCATCTGGGTAAATGTGCCTTCTGGTTATTTCAGTACGTAAATAATTAGGAAAAGACCGATCCAAACTACGTCAACGAAGTGCCAGTAGTAAGAGACCACGATTGCTGCTGTTGCTTCCTTGTGACCGAACTTAATCGCAGCAAAGCTTCTTCCGATAACGAACAGGAAGGCAATCAAACCACCGGTCACGTGTAGAGCGTGGAAACCAGTAGTGATGTAGAAAGAAGAACCGTAGGCGTTGCTATCTAGGGAAATGCCTTCGCTAATCAAGGTCGCATACTCCCAAACCTGACCCGAAACGAAGACGGCTCCGAGGATATAGCTGAGGATAAACCACTCAACCATTCCCCACTTGAAAGGGGACTTACCTGTGGCTCGAGGCTGCATTCTTTCAGCAGCAAACACGCCGAACTGGGCTGTGAATGATGAAGCCACAAGGATCAAGGTGTTTACCAGGGCGAATGGGACATTCAGAATTGCCGTGTCGGCTTCCCAGATCTCAGGTGAGTTAGCTCTAAGGCTGAAATACATGGCAAATAGAGCCGCGAAGAACATAACTTCGCTACCAAGCCACACGATAGTACCCACTGAAGTGGCACTCGGGCGGTGGACTTGACCGTGAGCTAGGGGAGCAGTTGTCATGCTCCAATTCTACATTGCCAAATCGTTATAAACGCTGAGATCTACCGATGTTGTGAGGTTTAAATTCACATTTTTCCAAGTACTGGAAGGCTAAACTGAAGCAATGAATGACGCATTGAGTTGGAAGTCCATTTTTGGCAACCTAGTTGCTGCTGAGGGCCTAACTCGTGATCAAGCGGACTGGGCTATGCGTCAGATTATTTCTGCAGAAGCAACCCCAGCACAGGTCGGTGGTTTCCTTTTAGCCATTCGTGAAAAGGGAGAGAGCGTTACTGAGCTGAGCGCGTTCGTCGACGTGCTTTTAGAGCATTCAGTCAAACCTCCACTACCAAACGATGCAATTGACATAGTTGGAACCGGGGGAGATCAGCTTGGAACAGTAAACATTTCAAGCATGGCTGCAATCCTGGTTGCAGCTGCTGGCTACCCAGTTCTCAAACATGGCTCTAGATCTGCATCAGGCAAGACTGGTTCGTCAGAGATGCTCGAAGCTCTTGGTATCAACCTGAATCTCAACCCAGAGCAACTGGGCAAGGTCTTCGAAAAGACTGGTATTTCCTTCTTCTTTGCACCGCTTTTCCACCCTGCACTGAAGAACGTAGGCCCAATTCGCAAGGAATTGGGAATACCAACCACTTTCAACTACCTAGGCCCATTAGCCAACCCAGTCCAGCCTGCAGCCACAGCCCTTGGAGTCGCAAATTCTTCGGTAGCACCGCTGTTAGCGGCTGAAATGGCCAGCAGAGGCCGAACAGCCCTAGTTTTCAGGGGTTCCGACGGATTAGACGAACTAACGACCACCGGAACTAGCAAAATATGGGTAGTTTCAGGCTCTAAAGTCACTGAAACAGAGCTAGATTCACAGGATTTGGGAATCCAGAGGGCAACTATTGCCCAATTGATTGGCGGAGATGCCGCCGAGAACGCTCAGGTGGCTAGGGCAGTCTTAGATCCAGAAACCAAGTTAATGGGGGAGCAACAGGCTATTCAGGACATAGTTGCTCTAAATGCTGCAGCGGGAATCGCTGCCTATGAACTTCACAGGAACCCAACTGGTTTTGATTTGCACGTAGAACTCACCAAAGCTCTAGCTAACACTCGATCAGCAATCGCAAATGGTGACGCCTTAGCGAAGCTGAATCAATGGGTGAGTGTTAGCCAGGAATCTGGGGAATAGGTCTTCTGAGCCAATAAAACATTACTTGACATAATGTTCATTATCGGTGTTAAATCTACAAGGGAACCTAAGCCCCAAACCTAACCCTTAGCCAATCCCTAAGATCATGTGGCGCTAAAGCTTCTTCACTTGCCAACAGTTCCTCGATGCTCCACCAACGAAATTCTAAAATATCTCGGAGTTCGTCTTGAGTAAATCCAGATGTATCTGGTTCAAAGCTTGAAACTTGGTGTTCGTAGATTGTGTCCATTCTTGGGGTTTTAGCTTTTCTAACTATGCTTACAGGCCTGTACCTAGTCAGCCAGAACTGGACAGCAAACCTTCGGTCCGGGTGGCGAAATGGTAGACGCGCTAGCTTGAGGTGCTAGTCCTCGCAAGGGGGTAGGGGGTTCAAGTCCCCTTTCGGACACGTAGTTTGAGACAGCTACCTCAGAGCCCTGATATTTAACATCGGGGCTCTGTTCATTTCTCATTCATTAGGAACAGCCTCGGTCCTTTGAAGAAAAGGTATTGTTAAGATATTGAGGTAACTCGGGAGGGAAGATTATGCGTCCATTCAAAACACTGGCTCTGTTCAGTATTCTGCTGATGTCAACTTCTGGATATGCTCAAGCCACAACTCCCCCAAGCCGCTATGTTTCCTTGCTAATTCAAGAAACCGGCGGATACACGACACAGGAGTGGGCATTCTCGAGAACACCAGCTGTTTTGTATAGTGATGGTCTTTTGATCGTTCCTCAGCGAATCCAGACTCTACGGTACCCAGGTCACTTTGTTTCCAGTTTTCAACAGAAGCGAGAGCCAGCTTCTGTTCAAAGATTTTTAGCTGCAGCTCAAAAGCTCCATCTGACTGATCCAAAATTCGACTGGGGCACAACCTGGATAGTTGATGTTCCTGACACCACTTTTGTTACCCAAATCTCCACTAAAGCACCACAAACCAGGATGTCTATTTATGCTCTTGGATTTGACCAAGATGTCACTCCTAAATCAAAACTTGATGCACGTCGTGCTGCTTCAAAGTTCAAAGACAAGGTGGAATCGTTTAGCTCTGAGTTCATGTGGACTAAATCGAGACCAACTATTTGGAAACCAACCAAATGGCTTTACATGGCTTCTGAATCAGAGAGAGATTCACTAATGAACCTCCACAAATGGGTAGGCTCAAGTCCACTTAAATGGACACAGTCATGCGTTGCAATGACCGCAGCGGAAAATAGTAAGTTCAACTATTTATTACCAAAATTGAATGAAGCATCAAGATTTAGTTCCGATGGAAAGATCTGGCGTGTGACTGTTAGACCGCTATTCCCTCACGAAACAGGTTGCCAGTCAGTAATCAAATAGTTCAAGTTGTAAACTGGTAAACGATGTCTCAACTTGAAAACCCAAATATTTCAGACGCTGCCCACTATTCAATCGAGGTGGCTCGTGAGCGCATTGCGGGCAAAAGACTTTTTATCTAACCGGAGCTGGCCTAAGCACGGACTCTGGAATTCCTGATTATCGAGGTCAAGGTCGAGTCGCCAAACACCCGATGACTTTTGACACTTTTATGGCATCGAATGAGGCTCAGCAAAGGTATTGGGCTAGAAGTTATGTCGGTTGGTCACGAATTGCTTCAGCTTTACCTAACGCCGGACACAAGGCCCTTGCCAGAGCTGAAGAACAAGGCAAGGTCGGCACACTTGTTACCCAAAACGTGGACGGCTTGCATCAAGAAGCCGGCAGTAAGGCTGTTATTGATTTGCACGGCAGGTTAGATCAACGGCACATTCTAATCCAGGAGATTAGCCTCAAGCCAGCTAGATAACTCATGTGGTGCTACCAGCTCTCCGGATGCCAAAAGATCATCAATCTTCCACCAACGAATCTCCAGAACGTCTCTGAGTTCATCTTTGGTAAATCCTGAAGTATCTGGATGGAAAGTTTCAATCTGAAGCTTGTAAATCGTATCTGTGTATGTGTGGCTGTGAATGCCGTCACCCCAGAGCCAGGTCCCAGATGCAACCAGAATTGGTTCTCCTAGAACCTCTGGATCAATCACCATTCCGGTTTCCTCGTAAAGCTCTCTGACAGCGGTCTCAAGCTCGGTTTCACCTTCATCAATGCCGCCACCAGGTGTTAGCCATCTAGGTGGCAACTCAACCTCAGGATCAAAGTGGGTTTTGAACATCAGAACTTCATTTGCTGGATTTACCATTAAAACTCTGGCTGTTGGGCGGTGTCTTACGTGAATTCGCTCCATTTAGTGCCTATTCCCCAGCCTTTTGAGGTTTTTTGGGGTCAAAACCAAAGATTTTCATAGACATTTGCAGTAAATAACCGATTCCAACTGCAAACAAAGCTGTTCCAACACCAACAGTGCCTCCTAAGAGCCACCCTGTCAGTAGAACTAAACCTTCGCTCAGAGACCTCATTAGCCAGAATGGCCATCCTGAAACCCTAGTAAGCCCCACAATGAGTCCATCTCGTGGTCCCCCACCTAGATTTGCTGAAATATACAAACCCAACCCAAGAGAGCAAACCAGCAGCCCAAATACCAGCCAGAGAGACTTAGAAAACAGATCTGGCATCTCTGGGATCAACGGACTGTTCAAATCAGCAAATGGACCAATCGTGAAGGCATTCACCAATGTGCCAATGCCTGGTTTCTGCTTGATTGGGATCCAGAGCAAAAGGACCACGACGCTGATACAAGAAGCTGCTAGAGCAAAACTCCAGCCAGTTTGTTTCTGAATGCCTTGGGTAAGAACATCCCAAGGTGGGACACCTAGTCCGGTGTGAATCATCATCGCCAGCCCAAGACCGACTAGATATAGCCCAAAGATTAGGCGAAATAATGCTTTGCCTGTGGCTATAGTCAGTCTGGAGGGCACGAGCACTAGCCTATCCCCTCACCTATTTGACTAAGCCAGGACGCACATGCAAACCCATCCATACTTCAACACAGACAAGGTGATTGTCCTGGCGCACCGGGGTGGAACCGATCCAACTGAAAACACAATCCAAGCAATAACCAAAGCTCTTGCAGCAGGAACAGACGTCATCGAAACCGACATTCAGGCAACGAAGGATGGTGTTGCAGTGTTGTTCCACGACGACACAATTGAACGTCTCACAGGTCAAAACCTGCGTGTTGAGGATCTTGATTGGTCAGAGCTCTCAAGAATCGAGTTAGCTGGGAGCACACGAGTTGCTTCACTAGAAGAAGCGCTGAAGACTTTTCCAAAGGCAAGATTCAATATCGATGTGAAGGCAGAGCGAGCAATCGCGGATTTGGTTCGTGTCGTTGAGAGTTTGAAGGCACATGACCGAGTTCTAGTCTCAAGCTTTAGCAACAAGCGAAGACTCATGGCTTTGAAGCAATTCAGCAAACCAGTCGCTACCTCAGCAAGTGCAACTGGTGTTCTAAAGACCTGGGGATACTGCTTTCTAGGAGTTTCAACTAAGCGACTTGCCAAGTCACTCGAAGGCATCGGAGCGCTGCAGATTCCTCGACAATTCAAGTTACTCAGGCTCGACACTCCAAGATTCATTAGACAGGTGAAAGCAAGCGGAACTCTGATTCACTACTGGACTATCAATGAACCTGACGAAATTCTCGAACTCGCCCGTCTCGGTGCTTCGGGAATAGTCACAGATGTGCCAGAGTTAGCAGTTCAAACCCTGAGAAAAGCCTGAGTCTGGGAATTAGTTCAAGACATTTTCGCTTCTATCTATTGAGATCAAATTTGCCTCACTTATCGTTAGGAACGAAACATGTCACAGCAACCAATGCGTGGTTCAAGACTCGGAGCTGAAAGCTTTGAGCAAGACACCAACAAGAACCTCTCCCCTAGACAAACTTGTCTTTATCGTTGCGCTAACGATCACACCACCGAAATGATTTTCTCTGCAGATGCAGAAATTCCTGTTGCCTGGGGTTGTAAGCAGTGTTCACTTGAAGGTGCTCTTTTAGATGTTGAAGGAAAGCAAGCGTTCGAAACAGAACTTCCAAAAGCTCCTAGAACTCACTTTGAAATGCTGCTTGAGCGCAGATCACGTGAAGAGCTGGAAGAACTATTGACCGAGCGTCTGGGTGAACTAAAAGCTCGTCGTGCTAGAGGTCAAGCAGACGCAACTAACAGCTAGCCTCTGCGAGTAATTCTTCTGATACCCAGTTTGGTCATCAGGATTAGAGCTTCACGAACAATATCGGAACTCATTTTCGAATCTCCAATTTCACGTTCAACAAATGTGATTGGAACTTCGGCAGTTCTCACTCCAGCTTGAAGTGTTTTGTATGCCATCTCAATTTGGAATGAGTAACCGCGCGCATTGATTGTGCTGAGGTCTAGAGACTTCAAGAAGCTTGTTCTAAAAACTCTAAAACCAGCGGTCATGTCGTTTAGTTTTCCACCGAGCATCAACCTTGCGTAGAGATTTCCTCCCCTGGAGAGCACCTGTCTGTGAAGTGGCCAGTTCTGAGTCTTACCACCGCGAACATATCTAGAACCAATAACTAATTCATTATCAACAGCAGCAGCCAAGAGCAAAGGTAGATCTTGCGCTCTGTGACTTCCGTCGGCATCCATCTCAACTATGAAGTCATAATCCTTTGTGAATGCCCAGTTGAATCCTGCAATGTATGCAGCACCCAATCCATCTTTACCTTTGCGGTGAAGCACATTGATCCGCTTATCTGATCCCCCAAGTTCATCTGCAATTACACCTGTTCCATCTGGGCTGGAATCATCAACAATTAAAAGATCAACATCTGGATTCTCCGCGAACAACCGAGAGACCGCTCCCCTAATGTTTCCTGATTCGTTGTATGTCGGTGTAATGACTAAAGTCTTCAACTCTGTTTCTTTCTTTTTCTTCTTGCAACAAAGTTTCCAACGATAGCTATTGGGAAAAGAAGTGTCGATAACCAAAACGTTGAAGGCTCAACGTATCTGCCGAATGCCACTGCTGGTGTGATGTCTGTTCGCAATGGGATCTCTGAAACCATGGCAGCTGGAGTAAAGGTAGGGAGTTCTTGCTCAACACTGCCATCTGGATGGTAAATACCTGAAACACCAACGGTTGAAATAGAAACAACTGTTCTACCAGTTTCAATTGCACGCATTCTAGAAATTGCTGCCATCTGAATGCCTTGCTCACTCTTACCAAAGTCACTGCTGTTGGTTTGAACTATGATGGCCTGAGCACCGCTATTTACCAAGTCATAGTTGAGATCATCGATAGTAACTTCGAAACAAATAAGAGAACCGACTTGACCCTTACCTGGGATGTTAAAGATCCCATCTCTCGTACCAGCACTCATGTCCCAACCGATGAGCCCAATCATGTCTGGTGCGAGCGCCATAAAGAACGGACGGTTAGGTACGTATTCACCAAAAGGCACTGGGCGTTTCTTGTCATACCAATCAGTCAAACCACGCTCTGGTAACCACAGATCAACTTCGTTGAAGTAATCAAGTCCTCGGAAGGTCTTATTGCCAAACAATAGAGGAGCTTTAAGTTCTTCATCAACGAACTGGGTAACTTTTCGTCTCGGGCTGGTCATGGTGACTGGATCTAGATCAGCTGAATTTTCCGGCCAGACCATTAGGTCAATACCCTTAGCTTTTCCACTCGCAATCAAATCTCTTGAAACTGCAATGTGCTTATCAAGAATCGAACCAGGTGGGTTAACTGCGAACAATCCAGCGTTTGCATTTCCTTGCACTGCAGCAACTTTCATGGTTCCTGCTTGAGCTGAAGTATCTAGCACCAGAGCAAAAGGAGTCACAAAGAACACAGCGAAGGCAGCAACAGTTGGAACCCAGCTTCTGCTTCTGAGGTAAAGACCTGATCCCTGCGGAAGTGGACTTAGAAACTTGAGTGCAATCAGAGCGCTGACAAAGGCAATCAGAAACGTGAGCCCTGCAATGTCAACTGCCCAGACCCATTTAGCTAAGTGGTTCTCAACTTGGCTGAGTCCTCCCCTAGCCCAAGGCAAACCTCCGAAGGGAAATTGACCGGCAACATATTCACGAGCTGTGTATACCGTTGCAATAGCAAAAGCGATAACAAAAGGCTTAGCCTTACCAAGATTTAGATTGGCAAGCCACTTCCAAATAACTGCCATCACACCGATCGCAACACCAAAGATTAGACCTTCTGCAATAGAGAGTGCGACCCAAGGAAGTAAACCAAGGTACGTGGTCAACCATTTCAGGACAAGCCCGTAAAAAGCGATTCCAGCTAATGAACCCAGAGCGAAGCCTCTAAAGAAACCAGACCCTCTGATAGATAAAACAAGGAAGAAAATACCTAAGAAAACACCTGGTGCAAAGCTAAATGCAGGAAAGGTCACAGCAATAAATAATCCTGCGATTATCGCCAGGATTGAGCGCCCCCAGAACGAGTTTGAGTGCCTTAGCCAAGTCAAAGTCGTATTCGTCATAACTATCTAAGCGTAATAGGAATATGCAACTATTCCACGTTTGATCTTGTCTATCGAGGCCTCCGCAGCCTCAGAAAGCTCGTCCTGGTGGACTTTAGCAATCTGTTCTAGAAGGTCAATAGTCTGCTTGCACCAGCGAATGAAGTCTCCAGCCAGCATGCCGGTAGCAGTCAGGATGCTATCTAACCGCGCACCTGTAGCCCACCGATACATCTGCAGTGCCATGGCCGAATCAGGCTCACTGGTTAGAGGCAAGTTGTGGAATCTGGATACTTCTTGAAGGTCATCCCAAACGTTCAGAGTCTGATCAAAGACTTCAACGAAGGCACCCTTCGGGTGCTTTGGAGTGATGTTCTCATCGTCTCGTCTAGATTCATAAACCAAGGCAGAGGCGACAGCTGCCAAAGTTGGTGCATCGACGTTGTGCCAAACCTTGCGCCTTAGACACTCAGCAACCAGAAGGTCTCTTTCGCCGTAAATCTTGGCAAGTTTTTTGCCTGACTCAGTTACCTCAAGATCGCCTTCGCTCACCTCAAGGTAGTTGAGCTCGACGAGCATGTCGCTGATACGGTCAAAGGTCTTGGCCACTTGGTTGGTTCTTGATTCAATCTGGCGAATGATGGCTTTAGTTTCTTTCTCTAACTTCCACCAGCGCTCTCCCCACCGTGCGTGCACTTCGCGATCTGGACATGCGTGACATGGATGAGAACGAAGATCCTTCTTCAAGTTTGCAAGCTTGAGTTCCTGGGCTCTTCTCCCCTTGGTCTGTCTCAAATCATTTCTTCGAGCCTGTCGACCAGCCTGAGCTGACTCTCGTTCAAGTTCGTTTGTCTCTTTGCGAAGCCGCGCATAATCTCTAAAATCTCCTAGGTGACATTTCATTGACTGCTCGTAGCCATCCAGTGATTCTTGTTTCTCTCGAATTCCTCTAGCCAGTCCAACTACAGATCTGTCTGCTTGAAACTGTGCAAAAGAGGTTTCTAAAACATCTCGTGATCTTCTTTGTCCAAATGCTTCAATGAGATTCACTGCCATGTTAAAAGTTGGTTTGAATGAAGAGTTCAGTGGATAAGTGCGCTTAGAAGCAAGAGATGCAACATAGTTTGGATCTAGGTTCGCCGCCCACTGAATTACCGAATGGCCTTCGGTGTCAATTCCTCTTCTACCCGCACGACCGGTGAGCTGAGTGTATTCACCAGGGGTGATCTGAACTCGACCTTCACCGTTGTATTTATCCAAACGATCCAGAACAACAGTTCTTGCAGGCATGTTAATACCTAATGCAAGTGTTTCTGTTGCAAAGACGACCTTCACTAGTTTCCTTAGGAAGAGTTCTTCAACAACTTCTTTGAATGCAGGTAGCAAGCCAGCATGGTGAGCAGCAACTCCACGTTCTAGTGCGTTTAGCCATTCGAAGTAGCCAAGTGCTGAAAGATCTTCGTCAGCGATAGTCGCACACTTCTCTTCAGCGATTCTTCGAATCAGCTGTTTGTCTTCTGGCTTAGTCAACCTGATTCCTGAAGCCAGAACTGATTGGACAGCAGCTTCACAGCCAGCGCGAGAGAAGATAAAGAAGATTGCTGGAAGTAAATCTGCTTCATCAAGAATCGAGATGATCTCAGGCTTAGTGACCTTAGGGATTCTCCCTAGGTTGCGATCGTTTAGCCCAGGATGACCTCTCCTGCCCCTAGTCGGTTGGTGAATTGGTTGACGCATCTTGTTGGCATGCCGTTGAACAAGGTCACTGTTTACCCTGGTCTGCTTCGATTCATCATCAAAGAGCGGAATGAGTTCATCACCAAAGAGCACGTGCTGATTGAGAGGGACCGGTCTGATTTCAGAAACGATTACTGAGGTATCTCCCCTGACTTCATCAAGCCAAGCACCAAACTCCTCAGCATTAGAGACAGTTGCACTTAGAGAGACAACCTTCACATCCTTAGGCAGATGAAGGATAACCTCTTCCCAGACTGCACCTCTGAACCGGTCAGCGAGATAGTGAACTTCATCCATAACCACATAGCCGAGGCTTATCAGAGCATTAGAGTTGGCATAAATCATGTTTCGAAGAACTTCGGTGGTCATTACCAAGATCTGTGCATCTGAGTTGATGTTGGTATCACCTGTTAGCAAGCCAACTGAAGCCTCACCGTAACGAGCCTGGAGTTCTGCAAACTTCTGATTGCTTAGAGCTTTGATTGGTGTTGTGTAGAAGACCTTTAGTGATTTCTCAACAGCAAGGTGAATAGCGAATTCACCAACAATCGTTTTACCGGCACCAGTTGGAGCAGCAACGAGCACACCGTGACCTTGAACTAAAGCTCGACAGGCTTTCTCTTGAAAGTCATCCAAGGGGAACTTCAGAAGCGAAATGAAGTTATCTAAACTTGCGTGCCTCTTAGTTTGTTTAGCCTTAGCAAATCTCTCTGCAGGGCTTAGATCTTCTGACATCACTGAACTTCATCTGGCACGTAGTTTGTTACTAGATCCTCTTCGGCAACGTTCTTCTGACGCATAGCTCTTCTCTTATCGTTCAACAGTGCAATGCCGGCAGATAGATAGAAGAAAGCAATCAGCGGAATCATTAGTAAGAACATAGACATTGGGTCTGACACCGGAGTTGCTATCGCTCCAATTACCGAAATTATGAAGATAGCTGGACGCCAACCCTTAAGAATTGTCTTACCTGACATTGTTCCGAGTGCGTTTAGCAGGACAAGGATGGCTGGAAGAACAAAAGCTATACCAAAGACAAGAAGCACACGAACAGTGAAGAGAACATACTCTGCAGCATTAATCATGTTCGCACTGCCTTCAGGCGTGAAAGCGAGGAAGCTCCTAACAAAACCTGGGAATAGCCACCAACCGAAATATGCTCCACCCAAAAACAGAGGTGAGCTAATCAAGACAAAGACAACAGCGTAACGACGATCTTTCTTTCTCAAGGCTGGTGCCAGAAAAGCCCAGATTTGATAGAGCCATATTGGGCTTGCCACAAAGAGTCCAATAAAGAAGGCAATCTGCATGTGGAGATCGAATGCGGAAACTACAGAACCAAAGTTGATTTGTGCATTTACGTTCGCATCTCTAGCGATTGCGATTATTGGCTTCTGAAGTTCAGCAAATACTGTGTCGAACGCAAGCCAACCAAAGACAGTTCCCACAACAATGGCAAGCCCAGCTTTGAATAATCTGTTGCGAAGTTCACGGAAGTGTCCCGATAGCTTCATTTTCTTTTCGGGATTGCGGCGAGATGCCATTATTCGTCTTTTGGTTGTTCTTTCTCAGGAGTAGCTTTTTTGTCTTCAGCTCTCTCGTCGCCTAGCTGCTTCATCTCTTTTCTAAAGATACGCATTGACTGGCCAAGGCTCTTAGCAAAACCTGGAAGCTTTGGAGCACCCCAAATAACAAGCACAACTAGCACGATAAAAATAAAGTGCCAACCCTCTAGACCTCTAAACATCTACTGCCTTACTCTTCTGAATCGATTTCATTGGAACTACTACCCTCTAGCCTACGCTCTCTAGCTAGTCTTGAGCGCTTTAGAGCGCTAACTTCAATCCCCAAAGCCTTCACTTTGACGCCGATCGGAGCATAGGACCTAGCGACCCGCTTGGAAGACTGGTTCAGGCGGAAACCAACAATACCTAGGGCTACCGCGGCAAGCACAACCAGGGCACTAAATACATAGACCCAGAAGTACTCCATTACTCGGCATCCTCTGGAGCGGTAGCAGGAAGTTCTCCCAATGCCTTGAGAGCAAACTCTCGTACGGCAGATCTGGCTTCCTCGGGGGCGACAACTCTCGCTGCACCGCCGAACCTCGAGATGATTCGACCTAGGTTTCTAACATCCCCTACCAGGATCTTGAAACTCTTCACATACTCAGAGACCGTGACAGGCTCTTCAACAGGTCGGAAATCAACCATCAGAATGAAAGCCTCCGGCTCAACCTCGATTGTTACCAAAGTGTCGGTTTCACCTGGGTGATAAACCTCGTCGTCCAACACAGCGTTTAGAGCCGCTTCAGAAACAGGGAGATCGGATAACTTGGCGTTGCGCATGCGGTCAACTCGGAAAGATCTAACGTCCTGGTTCTCAGGGCACCAACCCTTTAGGTAAATTAGTTCACCGCGAAGATCGATTCGAATTGGCTCGATAACTCTGCCAATCCTCATCTCCCCCTTGAGGTTCAGGTAATCGCAAACAATCGATTTACCAATCTTGATTGCCTGCCTGATGGTGATTAGGTCAGCATCTCTTGAACCTGGTTGAACTATAACCTCAGGTGCATTACCTCTTGAATCACCGGTGGAAAGAATATTTTGCAGAGCGAGAATCTCTTCGCTTTCAGCAAGGCCTGGCAAAGAGCTTAGATAAACCAAACCAGCCGCTAGCGCTGATGCCTGTCTGGAGGAAAGTCTTGGAACATCTTCAACAACGTTTTCAAGGTTGTATGAGATTCGAACAAAGCCCTCTTCCAGAGCGTCATAGTCGACTACGTATCTGTCTGGGTTCTGGAAATTAGCTAGATCGGTGAAACCAATGTTCTTTACTGCTCTAACAATTTCATCAGAAGTGACTCCGAAACGTTCAGCTAGTTCGGAAACTTCATACTCATCTTCTTGAACCAAGAATCCGGTGAGAGAGAGCATTAGGTTGTAGCGATCGGAATCATCTAATCTTTCAGGGTTAGGCATGATCGTTAGCCACCCTTTCGTACCCAGCTCTAACTACTTGAATTAGAACATCTGGTTTTAGAACCTTAATTTGTCCAGCATATTCACGAAGCTGTTCAGCTAATACATAGACATCGTGGTAGTTGATTGTTACTTCATCAGAGTTCCCATTGCCCTGAAGATCTAATTCAAACTTGAACCAGGCTTCAGAGTCACGCTCTACCTTGATCTTTGCAGTTTGCTTTGCACCAAGTGAATCAAGGTCATCAACAGCTCTTAGAATTTGTTCCTGAGCTGGAGGATCAAAAGGCTTAACACCTTTGACAGAAGTCACCTTGCTAACGATTCTCCTGAGCATAAAGTTTCTGGTGTCCTGCTTATCCTCATCCCAACCCATCACAATCCATTGACCTGCAACAAGTCTCAATAGCCATGGCTGAAGTGTTCGCTTCTGGATCTCCCCTGTCTGAGGCTTTCGATACATGAAACTTACGACCTGGTGGTCAGAGATCGCATTGTTTAGATCTCTAAAAGAAGGCTCAGATGCTTGAATGCGAGGAGCAATCCCGACTATGTCAGAGTCTTCCCCAACTGCACCCATGGCTCTGAGCTTGGTGATACCTCGACTCGCTGCAGTTGATAAAGAGCCGCCAGCCCAAGCGTCAGCAGCTAGGTTCAGTAGCGCCATCTGACGTGGAGTGAACTTCACATTCTTAGGCCAGTAAAAGCTCTCACGCTTAATTGAATAGACAGTTACCTGGTTGTTCTCGTCTTCGTGTGGCGGAATGGTGACTTCTAATTGAATGCCGTTGTGAATCAGGCTCGACTTGTCTCTTTCAAACTTGCGCTCTAGCGACGAGTTGTCACCGCCATCAACATATTCGTTTTCATAGCCAGGCACTGAACGAAGGATCTCATTCTTAGTCAGACCATTACGCGTATAAAGCAAAGCGCAAGTCAAATTGAATAAGCGCTCTGGCTTAGTTATTTTGTATGGACTCGACTTAGATTCGCTCATTGCACCAATTCGTGATTACTTATTGACACCTAGGATGTCGACGACGAATAGCAATGTTGCGCCACCAGGAATTGATCCACCGTTTCCATCAGCACCGTAACCATCAGCTGCTGGCATAGATGCGATTACCTGTGAACCAACGGTCTCGCCTTCAAGCGCCTTCACGAAACCGGGAATCAAACCACCGTCTCCAGACTTCAGAGTGAAAGTAGCCGGGCCATTTCCTGAATCCCATGAAGAGTCAAAAGCTGCACCGATCTCTGAGCCCCAGACCCAACCAACGTAGTGAACTGTGATTGAATCTCCAGTCTTAACTACTTCACCTGCACCCTTGATCAAAGTCGCTTTTTGGAAATCCTTAGGGGCTGAGAAAGAAGGTGCAACCAAACCTGGCTGACCAGTCTTAGGTGCACGAACAACTGAAGGTAGGCCTGTTGGAAGTGGCTGAATAGCTCCGTTTGCGTGTGGAAGGTAAACCTTCTTTAACTGAAGCACGTAAGTTGTTCCATTAGGGTCAGCCTCTGACTTTGGGTTAGCAAAGACAACTAGGCTGCCTTCCTTCACTCCAGTCAGTGCATCACAGAAAATCTTGGTAGTTGAAGAATCAAAGACCTGGCTTGCGGCATCGGTGCCATCGAACTTAGTGCTTGCTAGAACTTCACCGTTAGCTGAGTTCACGATCACATATTCGAAACTGACCAACTGGTCTCCCGTGAAAGCAGGCCCGCTTCCCTCTTTAACAACCTTGGTCTGAGAGGTCTTGATAAGTGACAGTTGAGAAGTTCCGTCTCCCTTGGTTGGGAATTCAACTGTCGGAACCTTGCCCTCAGCACCAGTTACCTTGACCTGGTCGATCTCAGAGCCGCCCTTGAAAGCCTCACAGGATGGTGTTATGCCAGAGAAGGTGTCGTTGCTTGAAGCACAGCCTGCAAGTAATAGGACTGAAGCGGCAGCTACCGCGATGATTGATTTAGATCTAGACAAGGAAGAACTTCTTTCTAAAGGTTTCTTGAAGTTTACTCTTCAGAGCTCTCTGAAACCTGACTTTTTGCCGTTGCAGCGCTCTGTGCCGAGCGAACTGACTTTCTAAGTCTCTTTTCACTCACGCTTCGTTCCCCCAGATGCTCTGGATTCCAGACAGATAGATCCTCATCGGAAAACTCTGGCTTTGCCCTTCTTGAGAAGCTCGGTAGGACGGTGCCTGGGGCTAGTCTTCGGGCAGTTAGCAAGAACCCAGTGTGACCTCCCATACGGTGCTCAGGGCGCACTGCTAGCCCTTGAAGGTGCCAACCTCTAACCAGTGACTCAAAGGCCTCAGGGTCTGCGTATTTACCGGTTGCCTTAATCTCCTCCGCTACACGGGAAAGCTGAGTGACGGTGGCAACGTAGCAAATCAGCACACCACCGGGGGCTAATGCTCCTGATACAGCATCGATGCACTCCCAGGGAGCAAGCATGTCTAGGACTACTCGGTCGATAGAACCTGGCTCAACGACTGTCAGTAGCTCATCCTGCAAACTACCGAGCTTGATGCTCCAGTTATCGGGAACATAACCAAACTGGGTTTCAACGTTTGCTTTTGCTATCTCAGCAAATTCTGCTCTTCTTTCGAAAGAGGTCAGCGATCCGCTCTCCCCGATTGCTCTCAACAAATACATGCTTAGAGCGCCAGAACCAACACCAGCCTCAACAACTCTGGCTCCTGGGAAGATATCCCCCATGGTCACGATGCTGGCGGCATCCTTTGGATAAACAATTGCGGCACCTCTTGGCATGGACAAGACGAAGTCTGTAAGTAGCGGTCGAAGAGCTAAATACTCAACCCCAGCCTGATTGGTAATAACTGAGCCATCAGGTTTACCGATGATGTCATCGTGCTTGATATCTCCGCGGTGGGTTCCAAAGACGGCACCTGCACGCAGGGTTATCGTGTTCAGTCTCCCCTTAGGGCCTGTTAGTTGAACTCGTTCCCCTGCTCTAAAACCGCCGCGCATGATGTTTGTCATTTAGAGAACTTCCTGAGTGTCTTATAGGTAACCCCCTCCATGGTTGGCCAAATGATGCGACCTTCCTGCTCTGGGATTGGAACAATGTTCTGAATACCGATGGCGATAGTTCCGGCAGCTTCTGCTGAGGTAATACCTGAAATTGAATCTTCGAAGGCAAAACAATTCTCCGGTGCAAACCCTAAAAGTTCAGCTGCCTTTAGGTATGGCTCAGGATGAGGTTTACCTCGCAACACATCATCGCCAGCCACGATGATGTCAAAAGCTGGGAAATCAATGGCAGCAACGACCTGCTGAGCCATTCTGCGAAGAGACATGGTAACCAAAGCCGTTTTCACGTTGTGTTTCTTCAAATCAAAAAGTAGTTCTCTAGCTCCTGGTCGCCAAGGCACAATCTTCTGGAGTTGGCTTTGAACATCTGAGGTCAGTCTGGTGACGATCTCCTGAGGCTCAAGATCAATATTCGCCTTGTCCTTGAAGAGTTTTGAGGACTCATCGAGGCTCATACCAACTACAGATAATCCGTCTTCATGGGTCCAGGTTCCATTGTGTTCCTTAGCCAAAGCTTGCTCACTGGCTAACCAATATGGCTCAGAGTCGATAAGCGTTCCGTCCATGTCAAACAGGACAGCAAAGGAAGGAGAACGACCAAACATAATGCGAAAAGTCTAACTGCGTTCAATGAAATAGAGTTCTAACTAATAGATTCCTTTGAAATGGTGGAAATTGAACGAGAACCAAAGCCCTTTTAGCGGTCGAGTACTTATTGTCGCTCTAGACGGTTGGACCGACGCTGGAGCTTCTGCAAGCTCTGCTGCTAGTTACCTGCGTGAACGCATGAACTGTGAGCAACTACTCTCAATCGATGACCAAGATTATTTCGATTACTCCAGACAGCGTCCAATCATCGTTTTAGATGAGCACGGTGAAAGAGATTTCGTTTGGCCAAGTATTGAACTATGGGGCCCTTCAAGCCAAACCAAACTTGCTAACCCAAATCTTCAGCTCTACTTCCTAATCGGACAGGAGCCTGCGCTGCACTGGCAATACCTCAGAGATGAGATTGTTGAGATTGTTGAAGATCGCGACATCGACTCAGTGATTATGCTCGGCAGTCTTGCATCAGAAGCGCCACACACACGACCAATCAGAATTTATAAGAACAGCCAAACAGCAAAGGTTAGAAACTTCTACGGTATCGAGAGAAGTAATTATGATGGCAGAGCTGGGTTCCTATCAGTTATCGGTCATGCTCTAGAAAAGGCTGGCTTGCCAACAATATCTATCTGGGCTCAAGTTCCCCATTATGTTGCTTCAATGCCATCGCCTAAGGCAACTCTTGCTTTGATAAATGATCTTGAAATCATGTTGAACTTCTCTGTTGATCACAAGCCACTGCTAGATGCTGCTTTTGAATGGGAAAGATCAGTTGATGACTTCGCTGAAGGTGACGAGGATCTTCAGAACTACATCACCGGACTTGAAAAGGCTAGAGATGAGTCTGAGGCTGAAGAGCTCAACACAGATCAACTAGCTCTTGAGTTTGAGAAGTTCCTTCGTCAAAACGAAGGTGAAGCTGGCACTGAGAAAAACTAGGCTGCTACTACCCCGAGGGTAAGAAGCACCAACAGCGTTAGACCAACTAGTACTCTCCAGATAACAAATGGCAAGAACGAACCTTTAGCCAAGTACTTCAACAGTCCTGCGATGACTAGGTAACCAACCACAAATGATGTTGCTGTTGCAACAACAGTTCCTGCAAGTGCTTCCTGTTCTAAGTTTTGGTAACTCTGACTGAATTGAAGTAAACCACTAGCTAGTACTGCTGGTATTCCAATAAGAAAGCTGAACCTCGCAGCGCTTGCTCTATTGAAGCCTGCGAATAAACCAAAGCTGATGCTGGCACCAGATCTTGAGACCCCAGGAATCAAAGAAAGCATCTGACCTAAGCCAAATCCAATAGCGCTCTTGGTTGTTAGTTGATCAACTGACTTTGCTTTTGAACCAAGACGTTCTGCAACAAGAAGTACTAGACCAAAGAAGATCAGTGTGAAGCTGATCACCCAAAGGTTTCTAACCGTCTCTTCAATGAAATGTCTAAACATCAGTCCAGCCACACCGACGGGGATTGAGCCGATAAGCACGTAGAGCGCCATTTTGAAATCTGCTGTTGCTCTAGCAACTTTGTTGAAAAGTCCCGCGAAGAATGCTTTGACTAAACGGATTATGTCTTTGCCGAAGTAGAGAAGGACGGCAGCTTCGGTACCTAGTTGAATGGTTGCGATGAAAGCTGTAGTTGCTGAGCTTGTATCGGCAAGACCGGGCACTTTCATAAGATCAGAGACGATCTGAACGTGGGCACTGGAAGAAATAGGCAGGAATTCAGTTAGCCCCTGAACTATTCCAAGCACTATCGCTTGGAATAAGGTCATGACCAGTCTTCGTCTTCCTCAACTAGTTCCATTGGCAATATCTCTTCGTATTCATCTGAGAGGGCTTCCTCGTAGTCCAGAAATGCAGCCTTTAGATGCTCGTAGGTTGCTAGGACGGCAGGATCTTCATTACCCCTTCCAGAAGAGGCTGCTTCGAAATGTCTTTCGAGAGCTGCGACGAACTTGTTCAGTGCACTTCTAGCTTCGTTTGCCATAAGCCAAAACTACCCTTAGTTACTAAAAAACGGCAGAGGCAAGACCAAATTCACTATTCGTGCTTTAGTAGTAACATTTAGAACTGTTGCTCAAAAACCTTCAGTCCGGGTGGCGAAATGGTAGACGCGCTAGCTTGAGGTGTTAGTCCTCTCACGAGGGTAGGGGTTCAAGTCCCCTCTCGGACACGTAGTTTGAGACAGCTACCTTTATAGCCCCGGCTTCTTTTCGAAGTCGGGGCTATAACTTTTAATTCAAGTTGAAAAGTTAGACTTGATCCAATGTCTTCAAATCCACCAAATCCAAACGGGCTATCTGACGCCGCTTCATACTCACTTGAGGCTGCTCGTCGCATTTTGGCTGGCAAGAAACTCTTTGTGATGACCGGCGCCGGAATAAGCACTGATTCAGGAATCCCTGACTATCGCGGTGAAGGAAGAGTTGCTCGTCACCCTATGACCTATGACGTTTTTATGGGTTCCTTCGAGGCTAGACAGCGCTATTGGGCTAGAAGCTATGTCGGGTGGTCAAGAATTGCTCAAGCTAAACCAAACGCAGGGCACTTCGCTCTGGCAACAGCAGAATCTCAAGGTGTATTGAATTACCTAGTGACTCAGAACGTGGATGGATTGCATCAAGAAGCAGGCAGTAAGGCTGTCGTTGATCTCCATGGCCGTCTGGACAGAGTTATCTGTCTGGGATGTAAGAAAGTCATTAGACGTTTCGAGATGGATGGGCTTTTGCAGGAACTCAATCCTGATATCACAAAAGACAATACGGTTGAGTTCACTCCTGATGGAGATGCCGAAATAGAAGGAACAGCTAACTTTCAAGTTCCTAACTGTCAGAGCTGCGATGGCATTCTGAAACCAGATGTAGTTTTCTTTGGTGAATCAGTTCCAACACAGAGAGTTGAGCAGGCTCTGAACCAATTGGCATCAGCTGATGCCATGCTTGTGGCAGGTTCTTCACTGACAGTGAATTCTGGATTTAGGTTTGCTAAACAGGCTGCTAAAACAAGCAAGCCACTGGTTATCGTAAATATCGGACCAACCAGAGGCGATACTTTGGCTATTGCCAAAATCGAAGCAAACACTTCCCTAGCTTTAGAAAGGCTACTCATTGACTGAGACTCACCTAGGTTTACTGCGTCACGGTCAAACTGATTGGAATATCGATTTACGTTTACAAGGTTCCAGTGACATCCCACTAAACGAAACAGGTATTCGACAAGCAGAGCTTGCGGCTAACTACTTGAACGCATCCGACTGGGATCTAGTGCTTTCCTCTCCCCTATCTAGAGCACATGACACCGCAAAGACTGTTGCGGCTGAACTAGGTTTGAATCTCGTTATTGTTCCAGAACTCATCGAAAGATCTTTTGGTGTTGCAGAAGGAATGAGTCACAGCGAGTGGCGCACGCTTTATGAATCTCATGCTGATATTCCAGGTATCGAATCCTTAGAGGATTTGCATTTTAGAAGTGAAGCACTACTTAGGTTGCTTGCCACTGAGTATGACGGCCAGAGGATTCTGGCTGTGTCACACGGCGCGCTAATTAGAACACTCATGAAAATTATTAGCGATGGTAGGTATCCATTAGATGGTGATCGTCTAGGAAATGTGTCTTTAAACCGTTTCACTTTCTCCGATGGCATTTGGAGCGTAAGCGACTATAACCCTGCTTCGCTATCTGATCTCACTAAAGAGCTTTAGCAGAGCATCAGCTGAGGAATCCCAGTTAAACTTCTTGGCTTGAGCAAGTGAATCAACTGAAGCCTTCTCCCAAGTGCTTGTTTCTTCTAGTTCTTCTATACGCTTAGCGAATTCTTCTGCATCATCTGCTTGAAAATACTTCCCTGCAATACCGGCAACCTCGTGGAAAATCTCTAGATCTGAAACAACAACTGGGGTTCCCTGTTGCATGGCTTCAACCAGAGGGATTCCAAAGCCCTCATCTTTGCTTGCTGTGACAAGTGCAAAAGAGTCCTGAAGCAGCCCTTGATATTCAGAATCTGTTACTCCCCCGTGGAAGAAAACCTTTGCGCCTAAGTTCTTTGAGAGATCTGCTAACTCGGCTTTTCTAGAAGCATCTATCTTGCTCAGTAGGTGAAGTTCAAATTCTGGAACTAAAGCTGCACCTCTGATTAGGGCCTCAACGTTCTTGTATGGCATAAAAGAGCCGATGTATAGAAGCTTTCGGCTAGCAGGAAATGCTCTTGAAGTTGAAGCTGGTGTGCCTGGTGCGGCGTTATAGACAACACTGACTTCTCTTTTAGTGAGAGTGTTTAGTTCAATCAGTCTCTTCGTAGTCTCTGAAACAGAGGCAATCGCGTCTGCTCTGTTCAGTAGAAGTTTCTGAGGCAGGTAGGACAGGTGATACAAACGCCAAATCAGCTGAACCAAGAGATTTAGATCCTGTGGAGGCTTTCTGTGACGATAGTAGATCAGGTCATGAAGAGTCAGAACTAGCTTGTACTTTCTGCCAGCGGTTCCCATGATCTGCATAGGTGAGAAAACATGAGTTGCACCAAGTTTGTTGAGCTTTCGAGCTATGGCAAACTCGGAGACAGACTGAGGGTTATTTAGTAAAACGAATTCAAGGCCTTCAGGTAGATGCTCTAGTTGTCTTAGGTCGTAGATGATTGCAACTACTTTTACCTTCTTGGAAAGTGCTTTGATGAGTTCAACTGAAAACCTTGAAATGCCATCGTGGTGGTCAAGGCGTATGAACCTAGCATCGAAGTGAAGTCTCTCCATGGCTAATCGAGTTCACTAATGAAGGTGCTAATAACATCTACTGTCTCTTGAGCTGCTTCGTAGTGGACTAAGTGTCCGCAGTTCTTGATAACGTGGACACTCGACTTAGGCATTCTCTTAGCAATTTCTTGGACTGCTGAAACAGGAGTGATTTCATCCATATCTGCAGCCACCAAAAGTATTGGTTTCTTGATTGAAGAGATGTACGGCTGAAGTGTGTTCGAGATGGATGCGATGTATGACTGCCAAACCACATCTGAGTTAGCAAAACTGTTGAAGTAGTGACTGTGTTGAAGTTTGATCCAAGAACGCAATTCTTTGTCTTGAGATTTGGTGGTGTAACTACTCATTGAATCAACGAGCAATCTAGTCTTCAACATTCGAAGTCCTAGGTTCTGTGGAATCACGTGTGCTATCCAATAGAAAGCTTTCACAAACTGCATCAAGAACCAAGAGAGACCTTTGGTGACTCCTCCTGCAACAGGGTTGATGCAGACAAGTGCTTTGCTGAACTTGTATTTAGATTCCGCACCCGAAACGATAAGTGTTCCAAATGAGTGCCCGACCGCTATCGGCTGATCTAGATCAACAGCCTTGAGAAGTTCATTAAACCATTCGATGTAGTTATCGAGAGTGTGCTTGGCAGTCAATGGAGCTGAAGAGCCAAAGCCTGGTAGATCAGGAGCGTATATGTTGAACTGGCTTAGTCCACCGGCAAATGACTCGAGACCTTTATGGGTGCCACGGTAGCCATGCACTAGAACAATGTTTTGAGGCTTATCTTTCTTGGCAACCTGAGCTGGATAAAACCAGTAATCGCAAGGAACACCGTGTACCTCGACAGTTCTTTTGGTAGCGCGAGACTCGGCTAATTGCATTAGCTCGGCAGCGGTACTCATCATCAATCCTCAGTAGGTTTCAATACTTAGACAAGTCTAATCAGCGACTGTTTCTAAAAGGCTTTGTCCATGGTCGCTACTAGTCTTTGAGGGTGAATGAAAATACATCAAAGCTTGAGCTCCCTTCTTGGTTAGACACGATTGCCGTCTTCGACACCGAAACCACTGGATTAAACCTTCGGGTAGACCGCATTGTTACCGCTTCTATCCAGAGACTGAATGCCAATGGAGATGTTCTAGCTGGCGGCAAAGACTGGGTAATCAACCCGGGTATCCCAATCCCAGAAATTGCTAGCAAGGTGCATGGTTACTACGACAAAGATGTAGTGGACTCCCCTGCCGCAGCCATTGCCATTCCAGAGATTCTTGATGCGATCAACGCATGCTTTGCCGAAGGTATTCCAGTGCTGGCTTACAACGCGGCCTACGACTTCACCATCCTGCATTACGAGGCGATTCGATACGGTCTACACCCAGTTGAATTCGGAACCGTTATCGATCCCCTGGTTATAGACAAGACCATCGACAAATACCGCAAGGGAAAGAGAACTCTTGGCGCAGCAGCCGAGCGTTACAGCGTAACTTTGGACAACGCACACACAGCAAAAGACGATGCAATTGCTGCCGGCCACGTAGGTTTAGCCATGCTTCGATATTTCAAGGCCCAGGCTCAGCCAGTTGTTCCATTCCCATCTTCAATGCAAGAGCTTCACGATCTCCAAGTTAAGTGGGCTGATGAGATCGAAACCAGCTACGCGAAGTGGCGTCAAACAGATGTGCCCGATTACAAGCCACTATTTGGCTGGCCGGTAAAGAACTTCCGTTAAAGCAAAAATGGACTCCAATTGGAGTCCATTTTCTTTGTGGCCAGAAACTAGTTCTGTGCTCCAAACTTCTTGTAACGAGCGTTGAAGCGCTCAACACGACCTGCTGAGTCCATGATTCTCTGCTTACCTGTGTAGAACGGGTGAGATTCAGATGAGATTTCAACATCGAATACTGGGTAGGTGTTACCGTCTTCCCACTCGATGGTCTTGTTGCTGGTGACTGTTGAACGAGTCAAGAATGCAACGCCAGAAGCTAGGTCACGGAAAACCACTGCCTCGTACTTTGGGTGGATGTCAGCCTTCATAGGAAAATCTTTCAATTCAAATGGGATTTAGTGCTCTACGCACCAGTTAGAAACTATACCAGAGTGTTGGCTGGTTAGCCAGAGACTACTTGGCTCTAACCGCAAACCTGCCGCCAAAGAAGACCACTTCTAGGGGAATTCCGTAGGCTTCACTTAGTTTTTCGGTGGTTAGAGTCTGGGTTATTGGGCCCGAAGCCGAGATTTGGCCGTCTTTCAGGATCAGAGCGTGGGTAAACCCAGTCGGGATCTCTTCCAGGTGGTGGGTCACCATGATGATGGCTGGAGCTTCTGGATGAGAGGCGTATCCCCCAAGAATCTTGATGGTTGCTTCCCTTGAGCCAATATCCAAGCTTGCAACTGGTTCATCTAGTAGAAGAAGTTCTGGGTCAGGCATAACGGCTCTAGCGATCTGAACTCGTTTACGTTCACCATCGCTCAGTGTTCCAAATGGTCTATCGGCATGCTCAGCTAGGTGCCATTCCCCTAGAACTCTCTTGGCACGCTTGATATCGACTTCTTCGTAGGTCTCTTTAAACCTGCCGGTAATTGCATAACTGGCGGTCATCACCGCATCCAGCACTGGCTCAGAGTTAGGGATTCGGTTAGCAACAGTTGTTGAGGCGAAACCAATTCTGGTTCTTAGATCAAAGACATTTACCTCGCCCAGAGTTTTACCTAAAACTTGAGCGTTACCCTGGCTTGGTTGCAGATGGGTACCAGCAACTCTCAGCAAAGTTGTCTTACCTGCTCCGTTAGGGCCAACGATGACCCAACGTTCGTTTGGCTTTACCAGCCAGGTAATGTTCTGGAGGATGGTTTTGCCACCACGGGTGACAGACACGTTGTCAAAATTGAGAACTTCGTTCATAGTTTTTTAGCCTAGGCGAGAAAAGCAGAACCTTTTGCTAGACACTCAAGGACTTAAACGAACCGAAGGCCCTTGGATTACTTATATAGTTTGTTTATGACTAAAGACAACTCAAGAGCCAGGATGCTCGTTGTCTTTGATGTTGACTCAACCCTCATTCAAGATGAAGTAATCGAACTGCTCGCAGATCACGCTGGCAAGCGTTCGGAGGTTGAGGCAGTGACAGAACGAGCCATGGCCGGCGAACTTGATTTTGAGGGAAGCCTTCGAGCTAGGGTCATCACCCTAAAGGGTCTCCCACAATCAGTTATTGATGAGACTCTAGCGAGCATCCAACTAACCGATGGTGCACTAGAAGTGATCGAATACATTCACAGCATCGGTGGTAAAGCTGGTGCTGTCTCTGGAGGCTTTTTCGAACTACTCGAGCCTCTTGCTAAGAAACTGAACTTAGATTTCTACAGAGCAAACCAATTAGAAGTTGTTGATGGAGTTCTGACTGGTAATGTCATTGGGCAAATCATTGATAAGCCAGCCAAGGCTCATGCGCTTAGCGAGTGGGCTAAAGAACTAGGTATCTCAGAAGCGCAATGTGTTGCTGTTGGTGATGGCGCGAACGACCTAGACATGATGAATGCCGCAGGTTTATCCGTTGGCTTTAACGCAAAGCCTCGGGTTAGAGCTCAAGCAGATTTACTCATTGGAACAAAAGACCTCAGAGATCTAATTCCACTACTTGGTCTTTAGTGACCGGTTGAGTGCAATCCACCATCAACGTGGATGATTTCACCAGTTGTCTTAGGGAACCAGTCACTTAGCAGCGCAACAATTCCACGAGCTGCTGGCTCGGTGTCAGCTAGTTCCCAGTGCAGTGGTGCCCGGTCAACCCAGATGTCTTCCATTGAAGAGAAGCCAGGAATGCTCTTACCGGCTGGAGTTCTTAGTGGTCCTGCTGAGATTAGGTTTACTCTGATGTCATCTTTACCTAGGTAACGAGCAAGGTATCTAGAAGTTGATTCGAATGCTGCCTTGGCGACACCCATCCAGTCGTATACCGGCCATGAAACTGAGGCATCGAAGGTCAAGCCTGCAATTGATGAACCAGGCTTCAGGATTGGCTTGGCTGCCATGGTGATTGATTTCAAAGAGTATGCAGATACCTGAACTGCGGTTGCAACATCAGGCCATTCGGTTTCTAGGAAGTTTCCACCTAGAGCGGTTCCTGGAGCAAAAGCAATAGCGTGCACGATGCCATCAAGGTATGGAAGGTGCTCCTGAACACGGGCAGGAAGAGCTGCTAGATCTTCATCGCTGGTGGCATCTAGTTCAATAACAGCACAAGGCTTGGGTAGACGAAGAGCAATCTTTTCGGTGATTGGAAGCATTCTTCCGTATGAAGAAAGAACGATGTCAGCACCCTGCTCTTGAGCAAGTCTGGCAACTGTGAAAGCGATGGAAGCTTCGGTTAAAACACCTGTGATTAGTAGTTTCTTGCCTTCTAGGATTCCCATTTACTTTTTCTTTCTCTCTTTTGGAAGTTCTTGCTTGTCTTATTCTGCCAGTCAGGCAAAGTATTTCGGGCTAATGACCCATGCCTAGGCCACCATCAACAGGGATGACTGCACCTGAGATATAGGCTGTATCGTCACCGGTTAGCCAGACTACGACGTTTGCCACTTCTTGAGGAGATGCGAATCTGCCAGCAGGAATCTTACGCTTGTATTCTTCTTGGGTCTCAGGGCTTAGTTCTGCTGTCATGTCGGTGTCAATAAACCCAGGGGCTACCACGTTCGCTGTGATGCCACGACCACCTAGCTCGCGAGTCAAAGATCTAGCCATACCGACCAATCCGCTCTTAGCTGCTGAGTAGTTGACCTGACCTGCGCTACCCAAGAGTCCAACTACTGAACCAATGAAGACAACGCGGCCATATTTGGCCTTGATCATGCCCTTGGTGGCGCGTTTTAGGACTCTGAACGCACCTGAAAGGTTGGTGTTTAGAACTTCTTCGAATTCTTCATCGGTCATGCGCATCAGCAGGGTGTCTCTGGTGATTCCCGCATTCGCAACCAGAATCTCAACTGGGCCTAACTTCTCTTCAATCTCTGCAAAGGCCTGATCTAGGGATGCAGCATCGGTAACGTCAGCTTTCACACTTAGAGTTCCAGCAGGTCCTTCGCCACTTCGAACGGTTACCGCAACTCGATGCCCCTGGGCTACGAATGCTTCTGCGATTGCTTTACCGATACCGCGGTTGCCACCGGTTACTAAAACAGTTCTTGGTTGTGTCATTTTTAGATTTCGCCTTAGCAGTTAAGAGAGATAATTGGCGTACAAGTAAAAAGTATATAACTTGGCTTGAATATGCCTCTGATTTGAGAGGCAAGCGATCAAAAAGGAAAGAATTGGACCAGCCCCAGGCAGTTACCTCAGTTGAGGAATCTCCGTACCAAGAGCGTCGTTCACGTTTCATCAAATACACAATTGCCATGGTTATCAGGGTCATCTGCATAATCCTTGCTGTGGCTATTCCAGTGAGCTGGCTCACCTTCGTATTTGTAGCTGGAGCAGTATTTCTTCCATACTTCGCCGTAGTCATTGCAAATGCCCAAGGCCCCGGTACTGCCTCTAAACGAGCACCAGTTGCTGAAGCCCCTACCTTGAGCATTTCAGCTGATGCTTTCAGAGCTCCTAAGCCTTCAGATGACGGCAAATAGAGCAGCACTAACTCGTTGGTTGACTTGGATCTCCTTGGCAACTGTGTTCTCTACTGCCTGCTGGTTCTTATCTCAGTGGCAGTTCTCAAGAGCTGAAGAAGTTCAAGAGGCTAATTCGATAGTTCTAGCCAACTACGAGCGCACACCGGTAGCGCTTGAAGAATTACTCCCCCAAGAAGCTACCTGGGATAAAACTCTTGAGTATCGACAGGTCAAAGTGTCTGGTAACTATCTGCCTGAGGACACTTACCTAATTAGAAATCGACCTAATGCTGGTTATCCAGGCTTCCTACAATTAGTTGCCTTCAAAACAGATAGCGAAACAATCATCTGGATCGAAAGAGGTTGGCTGCCAACCGGTAGCAAACAGGATGCTCCAGATTTGGTTCCTGCTGTTGATCAGACGCATCGCGAAATCACAGTTCGCCTTCGCCCAACAGAACCAAAACTAGATCGTGGTGCACCCTCAGGGCAATTACCAAGTATTGATTTGATTGCAGCGAGTGCTGGCATCTCAAGTTCTGCCTATGACCAGGCTTACGGTCGCCTAGTGACAGAATTTCCAGAGCTACCTAAAGGCGAACCAATGCCGATGCCTGAACTCAATCAAGGTAATCATTTGAGTTATGCAATGCAGTGGTTGCTGTTTGCTCTAATGGCCTTTGGTGCTGTCTACTGGACCATCGCTCAAGATCGCAGAAGAGCTGCGGGTCTTGCTCCTAGAAAACTAAAGTTCCTAACCAAAGACTCCGATGCTGAGGAAGAAGACAAGATTCTAGGTTAAACAAAAATGACCGCACCGAAGTGCGGCCATTCCTGTTACCTGTTAGTCCTTCTTGAATGCTTTTAGAGCAAAGATTCCAAAACCAACCTTGTTTACAACGTCTGCAACTACGTAGATGATTGCAGCGGAACAAACAGCTAGCTTCACAGTCTCAGCATCAGAGTTGTTTAGCTCAAGGATTTCCTGGATTGCAGTTCCAATTGGGTAAACCATCCAACCGAAGATTACGAACTTCTTCATGTTGGCGATAGCAGCCTTCACAGCAGCAGTTCCCTTGGTTGGCTTTAGCTGCCAAAGTGTGTATGCGATGTAAACCCAAGCTGCCGAAGAGATTACGAAGTTCACGTAGTTGCCAATTGAGCCAGCAGCACCGACTTCACCAAAGTATCCGGTCACAATCATCACGATGTCAGCAAGTACTAGGCGGTAGGTCAAACCTTTTTCTGCGCCAGCAAGGCTGGCAATCAAACCAAACTCAATCAACAACAACGGAGTGGTTAGAACCCAGTCGAGGTATCTAACCGGCATTGTGTTGGAAATAAGGTAAACATCCCCTGCGAATGGGAAAGAAACCATATCCTTCATCTGCCAATAAAGGATTGCAGCAATGAAAGTAATTAGAGCAGCGTAGGTAGCGCTTGTGCGTCCTTCACCTTTGAGTTCACCGCGCTCAAGCACAAAGTAAAAAGTTCCAGCTGCCATAGCAACGAAGCCGAGCATAAACATTGCTTGCGTGATAGTAAGTAGATCCATAATTAGTTCCTTTCGCGTAACTTTCAGTTCAACCCTATTGGCACTATTTGGAAAAAGTCTTTAGGAGAGAACAATCAAGTCGCGGTAGCCCTCGTTCCAGAGGTCTTCCTGACCGTCTGGCATTACTAGTACTCGCTCTGGATTTAGAGCGTCGACAGCGCCAACATCGTGAGAAACCAGAACAACTGCTCCGGTAAATGAAGCAAGTGCACTCAGGATCTCCTGACGGCTAGCTGGGTCTAGGTTGTTTGTTGGTTCATCCAAAAGAAGAACGTTGGCTTTAGAAACAACCAGTGAGGCTAGCGCTAGACGAGTCTTCTCACCACCGCTTAGAACGCCAGCGAGCTTGTTGACATCATCACCGCTGAAAAGGAATGACCCCAAAACCTTTCTAGCCTCTGTGTCAGGAAGCTCGGGAGCTGCATACTGCATGTTCTCTAGCACTGTCCTAGTTACATCCAGAGTTTCGTGCTCTTGAGCGTAGTAACCAATCTTGAGTCCGTGGCCTGGATCGATTGAGCCAGTGTCAGGTCCCTCTACCCCACCTAGAATTCTCAGCAGTGTAGTTTTACCTGCACCATTGAGTCCGATGATGACAACCTTGGAGCCTCTATCAATTGCGAGATCAACAGCTGTAAAGATCTCTAGTGACCCATAGCTCTTACTTAGATTGTGTGCAAACAGAGGTGTCTTGCCGCAAGCCTGCGGTTCAGGGAAACGAATCTTCGCAACTCTGTCAACTTCTCTAACATCATCAAGACCACTAAGAAGTTTCTCGGCACGTCTTGCCATCTGGTGCGCTGCCGATGCCTTAGAAGCTTTAGCACCAAACTTAGCTGCTTGAAGTTGAAGTACGCTTGCTTTCTTTTCAGCAGTTACTCGTTCACGCTTGCGTCTTTCTTCATCTGACTCGCGTTGCTTTAGATATTGCTTCCAACCCATGTTGTAGATATCGATGACAGCTCGGTTCGCATCCAAATAGAAAACTCTATTTACTGTCTCTTCAACGATTTCGATATCGTGACTGATGACGATTAGCCCACCCTGGTAGTTCTTTAGGAAATCCCTCAACCAAATAATGCTGTCTGCATCTAGGTGGTTAGTTGGCTCATCGAGAATCATGGTGGTTGCTGCAGAGAAAAGGATTCGAGCAAGCTCGATTCTCCTTCTTTGACCACCAGATAGCGTTCCAATTTCTTGAGCTAACACATTTGGCTTCAAACCTAAGTTAGAAGCAATAGAAGCTGCTTCCGCTTCTGCGGCATAGCCACCATTTGCTTCAAATTGGGCTTCTAAGCGCTCGTAACGAGCCATTGCGGCGTCATAGATCTTCTCATCGACTGAAGCCATCTCTTCACGAGTCTGCTCAAGCTTTCGCATGATGGTTCCCAAGCCTCTTGCATTGAGGATTCGGTCAGAGGCTAATTCGTGGATGTCCCCTGTGCGAGGGTCTTGAGGTAGATAGCCGATTTCCCCGACTCGGTCGATAGTTCCAGCACTTGACTGGAAATCACCAGCGATTACCTTGGTCAATGTGGTCTTACCTGCACCGTTACGGCCGACAAGACCGACCTTGTCCCCCTTGGACACCTGGAAGGTTACTCCAGACATAAGAACCCTAGGACCAATGGTGATCTCAAGGTCACGCACGCTAATCATCGGTCTCCAATGGGTTGATTGCAAAATCAAACGGAATTGCGTTTGAGTGCAGGTTCTACCCTAGTATTAATCAAAACGTTATCTTGACGAAAGGCTCGCTGTGTCAATTGCACAAACCCAAAACATCACCCTTATCGACAAATTGGTTTCCAGAACCCTAATCAATAACATCATCTTGGTGGTGGCTGGTGTTGCACTAACAGCCCTTTCAGCCCAGTTAAGCATCCCTGCGTTGCCGGTGCCTTTCACTTTTCAGACTCTTGCTGTTCTAGTAATTGGATCAACCTACGGCGCTGCCAGAGGTGCAATCACTATGGGTGCATACGCACTTGTTGGTGCTCTGGGGCTTCCTGTCTTTGCGGATGCCAGCTCAGGTTTTAATGTTCTGTTCGGTTACTCTGGAGGATTCATCATCGGCTTTATTTTTGCTGCCGCACTTGCTGGAAGACTCGCCGAACTCAAGTGGTCTTCAAACGTATTGAAGGCACTTGTTGGTTTCGTAATGAGCACAGTAGTTATCTACGGTCTTGGTATTCCAGTACTTTCAATGAATGCTTACGATTCAGATCTGCTCGCTGCAACCCAGGGCATGTTGCCTTACCTCGGTTGGGACTTCGTCAAGGCTGTTATCGCAGCGGGTCTAATCCCAAGCGCGTGGTTGCTAGTAAAGAAGCTAGATAAGAAAAACTAGATAGCAAAGCCGATAGCGCGCATTTGCTCTTTGCCGTCATCGGTAATCTTCTCTGGACCCCATGGTGGCATCCAAACCCAGTTGATTCTGAACGCTTCAACAACACCATCTAGAGCCATACCCATTTGCTCTTCAATAACATCTGTCAAAGGACATCCTGCTGAAGTTAGGGTCATGTGAATCAACAATGAGCCATCTTCAGAGAGCTTCAAGTCATAGATAAGACCCAAGTCAACTATGTTGACACCAATTTCAGGGTCAATGACTTCCTTGATGGCCTCTAAGACCTGGTCATACTTTTCTGGGGTTAGATCTATTTCATTCAAAGACTAAGCCTTTACGTAACGGTCGTAACCTTCAGCTTCTAGACGGTCAGCAAGTTCTGGGCCACCCTCTTCAGCTACTTTTCCAGCAACAAACACGTGGACGAAGTCAGGCTTGATGTATCGAAGGATTCGGGTGTAGTGAGTAATAAGCAAGACACCAAGATCTGATGCTGCGTGTGCTCTGTTAACACCTTCAGAAACAATCTTCAATGCATCAACGTCTAGACCTGAATCAGTCTCATCAAGGATTGCAAAGCGAGGCTTTAGAAGTTCCAGCTGAAGAATCTCGTGACGCTTCTTCTCACCACCAGAGAAACCTTCGTTGACGTTACGCTCTGAGAACGCTGCGTCAATCCTTAGGTTATCCATTGCTTCACGAACATCCTTGATCCAGGTTCTAAGTGCAGGAGCTTCACCGGTAATTGCGGTCTTAGCTGTTCTTAGGAAGTTAGAAACAGAAACACCTGGAATCTCCACCGGATACTGCATCGCTAGGAACAACCCTGCGCGAGCACGCTCATCAACGCTCATCTCCAGTACGTTTTCACCATCTAGAAGGATCTCACCATCGGTGACGTTGTATTTCGGGTGACCTGCGATTGAGTATGCAAGGGTTGATTTACCTGAACCGTTAGGTCCCATGACAGCGTGAATCTCTCCACTGCGAATGGTTAGGTCAACACCTCTAAGAATCTCTTTAGCACCCTGATCGGTGTCAACTGATACGTGCAGGTTCTTTACTTGAAGAATGGACATGTTCTCTTTCCTTGTGGCCTAAGCCTGATCGTATTCAATAAAAACTTCGTCATTTTCTACCAAGACTTCATAAACCTTAACTGGTTCATAAGCTGGCAAAGATAGTGGAGCACCTGACTCCAGTGAGAACTTAGCTCCGTGAGCCCAGCATTCGATGGTCTCGTTATCAACGAAACCTTCGCTTAGAGAAATCTCACCGTGTGAGCACTTGTCATCGATTGCGTGGAATGAACCATCAGGACTGTGCACGATAGCCAGAGCGTGATCACCAATCTTCACTCTGATAGCACGACCAGGCTTGATATCGCTCACGTTACAAATTCTCAGTGCCATCACTAACCCCTGTTCAATTTCTCTTCGAGTAATGCAGTCAAACTTTCGATAAGTTCAGCAATTCCAGTCTTCTGAATTACTTCAACTAGGAAACCCAGAACAACCAAACGTCTAGCCTCATCAGGAGTGATTCCTCTTGCCTGGAGGTAGAAGAGGTGCTCATCATCGAATCGACCTGAAGCACTTGCGTGCCCAGCACCTTCGATTTCACCGGTTTCAATCTCAAGGTTTGGAACTGAGTCAGCTCTAGTGCCATCAGTTAGAAGAAGGTTTCTGTTTAGTTCGTAGGTGTCTGTTCCTTCAGCAATTGCACGAATAAGCACATCGCCAATCCAAACAGTGTGTGCCTTATCTCCCTGCAGTGCGCCCTTGTATGTAACGCGAGATTTACAGTTTGGTGCAGCGTGATCAACGAAAGGTCTGTTCTCTAGGTGCTGACCTGCTTCAGCGAAATAAACTCCATTGAGTTCTACCTCTGCACCAGGACCTGAGAAAGTAGCGATTGGTGTTACACGAACTAGGTCTCCACCGAATGAAGCGACAGTGTGCTTTAGGAAAGCATTTCTGCCCAACTTCGCAAACTGAGCTGATACGTGAGCTGACCCACTCTCCCAGTTCTGAAGTGAGACAAAGTTTAGCTTTGCCTCATCAGCAACTGAGAGCTCAACGTTCTCAGCAAGAACTCCTAGACCTGAGTGCTCAAGAACAAGTGTTGTGCTGCTGAACTTTCCAGCTTCAACAAAGATGTGAAGTGCAGATGCAGTTGCTGAATCGCCCTTCACAGAAATGGTGACCTGCTCAGCGCTAACAAGTTCATCAGCAATCTTCACCAAAAGAGTTTTACTTGCGTTGGTGTATCCGGCTGCGCTTACTCTGTCTTCCGGAAGACCGATAGACCCGACAGGAGCTGCTGAACTCAAGATCCATTCAAAGCTGACACCCTCCGGTCCTGAGAAACTAACCTGCTCTGAATACTCTGCGAGAACTTCTGAATCTAGGCCCTTTAGCTGATCTACGTTTAGGTACCTCCAAAGATCCTGCTGCTGTGTGATGGCAGGGAAATCTGCAACAGAAGTTGAACGTGGACGATCACTTCTAATCTGCAGTGGAACACCAGCGCCGTGGCTGTGTTCTGATAAGCCGTGTTGAACTGGAGCGCTCATTAACCGACAGCGCCTTCCATTTGCATCTCAATCAGCTTGTTTAGTTCCAATGCGTATTCCATTGGAAGTTCCTTAGCGATTGGCTCGATGAATCCACGAACAATCATTGCCATGGCTTCGTCTTCTGCCATACCTCTTGACTGAAGGTAGAACAGCTGCTCATCGCTAACTCTCGAAACAGTAGCTTCGTGACCCATGGTCACATCGTCTTCACGAACATCAACAGCAGGGTATGTATCGCTTCTAGAGATTGTGTCAATCAGAAGTGCATCACAGCGAACTGTGTTTGCTGAGTGGTGTGCTCCTGGGTTTACACGGATCTCTCCACGGTATGAAGTTCTTCCTCCACCACGAGCAATTGACTTAGAGACGATTGAAGATGAAGTGTATGGAGCAAGGTGAATCATCTTCGCTCCAGCATCCTGGTGTTGTCCTTCACCTGCGAAAGCAACAGAAAGGGTCTCTCCTCTTGCGTGCTCTCCAGCCAAGATAACGGCCGGATACTTCATAGTCACCTTTGAACCGATGTTTCCATCAATCCATTCCATGGTCGCACCTTCGTGTGCAACGGCACGCTTGGTTACTAGGTTGTATACGTTGTTTGACCAGTTCTGGATGGTTGTGTAGCGAACGCGAGCGTTCTTCTTAACAATGATTTCAACCACAGCTGAGTGCAATGAATCGCTCTTATAGATAGGCGCGGTACAGCCCTCAATGTAGTGAACGTAAGAACCTTCGTCAGCGATGATTAGAGTTCTCTCGAACTGACCCATGTTCTCAGTGTTGATGCGGAAGTATGCCTGAAGAGGAATCTCTACGTGGACACCCTTAGGAACATAAACGAATGAACCGCCTGACCAAACTGCAGTGTTCAGGGAAGCAAACTTGTTATCTCCTGCTGGAATAACGGTTCCGAAGTATTCCTGGAATAGTTCTGGGTGTTCCTTTAGAGCAGTGTCAGTATCTAGGAAGATAACTCCCTGCTTCTCAAGTTCTTCGTTGATCTGGTGGTAAACCACTTCAGATTCATACTGAGCAGCAACACCAGAGACTAGTCTTTGACGCTCTGCCTCAGGAATACCTAGCTTCTCGTAGGTGTTCTTGATGTCTTCAGGTAGTTCATCCCAAGTGTTTGCTTGCTTCTCGGTTGAGCGAACAAAGTACTTGATGTTGTCAAAGTCGATTCCGGTTAGATCTGAACCCCAGGTCGGCATTGGCTTCTTCTGGAAGTATGAAAAACCCTTTAGGCGAAGATCAAGCATCCACTGAGGTTCGCTCTTCTTCTCAGAGATGTCTCTAACTACCTCGTCGTTGATGCCGCGTCTAGCGCTAGCTCCAGCAGAATCCTGGTCAGACCAACCAAACTCATAAACGCCTAGGCCTTCAAGTTCTGGATGTGAAACTGCTGCGTCTGTCAAGACATAACCTCTTTCATAGGTTTACGAAAACACGATGGCCGAGAGAAAATCTCAACCTGAAATGCTAGAAATCTGAGTCCCAGTTAAGCGATTTCTGGCTTCGCGAGTATTCTAAGTTTATCTAAACGTTACCCAATGTGTAACCCCCGAAATGCCACGAAAGGCAATGTTTTTGTTGAATGTTATTCTCGGCCCAGCCAGACTGAAGCTTTATGTCTGGGCTTCCCTAGTGAGTCAGATTCTGATTGTTGTCACCGGTGGTGCTGTTCGTCTAACTGGCTCAGGTCTTGGTTGCCCAACTTGGCCCGAATGTGAACCTGGTTCATACACAAACGTCCCAGAACTAGGTATTCACGGAGTAATCGAGTTTGCTAACCGCCTTCTAACTTTTGTCCTTCTCTTGGTTGCCATCCTCACCTTCCTGACCATCATCAGATTGCCAAAGGCTGAGAAGTTCGGTCTGGTTTGGCCTTCATTTGCCCTAGGCCTTGGAATTGTCGCTCAAGCCATCCTCGGAGGCATCACAGTCCTCACTGGCCTGAACTCATGGATTGTTGGCGCTCACTTCTTAGTTTCAGGAGTTCTGATCTGTATTGCTGTCGTATTGGTATGGCGCTTCTATGCCGCATGGAACTTTGAAGCTACCAATACCACAAAACTTCTTAACTCAGTCACTTTCCCCATGGGCGTTATCGCAATCATCATTGGAGTTATCGTTACAGGCTCCGGTCCTCACGCTGGAGATGCCGATACACCCAGAAACGGCTTGAACTCAGATCTTCTGGTTCACCTCCACTCGTACCCTGCATACATCCTCCTAGGACTTGTTCTGCTTCAAATCTTTATCCTCCACCGCACCTCAGCCCCACGCTTTGCTCTCAAGGCTGGCTATGTGTTCCTTGGGCTCCTTGTCATGCAAGCAGGTATTGGAATACTCCAGGTAAGAATCGGACTACCAGTAATCCTCGTGGCAATTCACATGCTCGGAGCATGCCTAATCATGTGTTCATTGACACATCAGATGCTGATCTCTAGAAACTGGCTCTTCAAGAAATGAGTGCCGTTTTCTGGTTTCGCAAAGACTTTCGCCTTCAAGACAATGAAGCGTTAGTTGCCGCGAGAAAAGAATCGAAAGATATCTACGCTGTTGCTTTAGTAAACAGAGCTAGCTACGAATCGCTTGAAGGCATCAGGCAACACAGTCTCACCGAATCTTTCAAGGCTCTGGATTCCTCGATTGGAAACAAACTAAACGTCAAGACCATCGACATTGGTGAAGCCGCTGGTAAAGAACTAGTTGGTATTGCTAAAGCTGCATCAGCAAGCTTTGTGTTTGCAATGAAGAGATTCGATCCAGAAGGTGTATCAGAACAAAATGTTGTTGGCATTGCTTTAGCTAGTGCGGGTATTCAGCTCAAGTTGATTGGGTCTGCTTATGCTGTTGAGCCAGGAACCGTGATAAAGCCTGATGGCTCCAACTACCGCGTGTACACGCCGTTTTTCAATAACTGGAATCCGCTTAGCAACCAAGCTCCTTTTGAAATAGATGCCGCAAGCATTAACTGGTTGAAGCTTTCAGATTCGGAGTCGATTCCAACACCTACCAAGGACTCTCCTATCAAGGTCATTGCTGGTGAAGCCTTTGCACTTAGAACCTTTGAGAGATTCCGCAAGCGAGCGCTTGTTAATTACAGCGATGACCGAAATCGCGCGGACCTAAGCGGAACTTCCCACCTTTCACACGCTCTAGCGCACGGTGAAATTCACCCTAGAACTCTTCTAGCTGCTCTCGGTAGCGATGAGGGTGCTTGGGTATTCCGTAAGGAGATTGCTTGGCGTGAGTTCTACGCTGATGTCCTCCACCACTACCCTCACACTCTCGCTGACTACTACGAACCTAGATTCAAGAAGCTTAGGTATGACACCGGTGTACAGGCTGAGGAACGCTTCCAAGCTTGGTGTGAAGGCAGAACTGGTTACCCGATGGTTGATGCGGGAATGCGTCAGCTGGTCACTGAAGGTTGGATGCACAATCGAGTTCGCATGATCGTTGCTTCGTTTCTAGTGAAAGATTTACACATTGAATGGACTAGAGGCGCAGAGTTCTTTGAGAAGCACCTTAGTGATTTTGATCCAGCATCAAACTCACACGGCTGGCAGTGGACTGCAGGCTGTGGAACAGATGCGTCACCTTATTATCGAATCTTTAATCCGGTCATGCAGGGTTTGAAGTTTGATCCAAATGGAAACTATGTTCGCAAATATATTCCAGAACTTAGACATCTAACTGGTTCAGATGTTCATGAACCTTGGGAAAGATTTGATGGATACAACCTGGGATACCCAAATCAGATTGTTGATCATTCTGCTGAGCGCAATGAATCGTTAGCGAGATTAGAAGAACTGAAACAGGCCTAGAACAACTTCACGAAAAGCAGCGGGTCAACGCCGATTGCAATGAAGAGCACTGTTAGGTAAGAAATCGAAATATGGAACAAACGCATCGGGTTGTTCTCAATTCCTGCTTTGGTCTTCTTCTGCAGAAGGTGAGCTTCGAAAATAAACCACGCTCCTCCAAGAACTGCTGTTGCTGTGTAGATGAATCCCATTGGGGCAATTGGAATTAGCAAGAAGGTGCTCAGCACCATCGCGTAGCTATAGATCACAATCTCAAGCGCTACTCGGTTTGGGTTAGCAACAACCGGAAGCATTGGAACACCGGCAGCCTGATAGTCATCCTTGTACTTAATCGACAATGGCCAGTAGTGCGGTGGTGTCCACAGGAAGATGATAAGGAACAGTGCCGCCGCAGACCAGCTCAGGCTGTCTGTCACTGCGCTGAAGCCAATCAGTACCGGCATGGCTCCCGCTGCACCGCCCCAAACGATGTTCTGGGAGGTTCTCCGCTTCAAAAGAAGGGTGTAGATGAAGATGTAGAAGAGTTCAGCAGCCAGGGCTAGGCCTGCGCTTAGCCAATTGACGAAGAATCCGAGCCAAAGTACTGAAACTACGCCTAAAACAGTGGCAAAAACCTTGGCTTGAAGGCTTGAAAGCTGGCCTGTAACGAGCGGGCGGTTCTTGGTTCGACCCATAATCTTGTCGATATCGGTATCAATAATGCAGTTGAAAGCATTTGCTGATCCTGCACTCATAGCCCCACCAATAAAGGTGGCTAGAACTAGCCAAAGCTCTGGAATCCCCCGTTGGGCCAAAATCATCACCGGAATGGTGGTTATCAGCAGTAATTCGATGACTCGAGGCTTAGTTAGCGCGAAATAGGCCTTAGCCAAAGCCAAGCCTTTAGCCCGCGGCAAGGCGGTTACAGGGGTTTGGGCTTGGGGAATCATCTACTCAAGTCTAAGCCAAATTACGACAACCGTTACATGTCCGTAATCAAATGTCGATGTCGGTATAGACTTCAAGGGCAACAATTCGAGTCCAGAAATCATCATTTCTGGCTATTTCTAAAGCAATACTCACAGAGCGATGAAGCTGACCTGTGTTTGATTTTGCATGTTGATAAAGGAGAACCCATTGTCACTTATTTGGGATGAAGTCGATTCACGAGCAGTAGATACCGCAAGGATTCTGGCAGCAGATGCAGTTGAAAAGGTTGGCAACGGCCACCCGGGTACTGCAATCTCACTAGCTCCAGTTGCTTACCTACTATTCCAGAAGGTAATGAACCACGATCCTAAAGATGAGCACTGGGTTGGTAGAGACCGTTTCATCCTCAGCGTTGGTCACTCCTCTCTTACTCTCTACAACCAGCTATACCTTGCAGGCTTCGGTCTAGAACTAGATGACCTAAAAGCTCTTAGAACTTGGGGTTCCCTTACTCCAGGTCACCCTGAGTATGGTCACACCAGGGGTGTTGAAATTACCACCGGTCCCCTAGGTCAAGGTTTGGCATCAGCTACAGGTTTTGCTTACGCTTCAAGATTTGAGCGTGGACTATTCGATCCAACATCTCCAGAAGGTGAAAGCGCATTTGATCACTTCGTTTATGTAATAGCAGGTGATGGTGACATGCAGGAAGGTGTTACCTCAGAAGCAGCTTCACTTGCAGGACACCAAGAACTTGGAAACCTTGTTGTGATCTACGACAGCAACCAGATTTCAATCGAAGATGACACCAACATTGCTTTCACTGAAGACCTAACCGCTCGTTACGAATCATATGGTTGGCACACTCAGACAGTTGACTGGAAGAAGACTGGAAACTACAAGGAAGACCTCGTTGAACTGTATGACGCAATTCAGAAGGCAAAATCTGTTACCAACAAGCCTTCACTAGTTACTCTTCGAACCATCATTGGTTGGCCTTCACCTAAGAAGCAGAACACCGGAAAGATTCACGGTTCAGCTCTAGGTGCAGAAGAACTTGCTGGTCTAAAGACTGCTCTAGGTTTCAACCCAGAACTAACGTTCGAAGTTACTGATGAAGTTATCGGTCACACTCGCTCAAACGCTGCTAAGCGTGCAGAGGTTGTGCGTTCAGAGTGGCAGGCAAAGTTCGATGCTTGGGCTACAGCGAATCCTGAACACAAGGCTCTATTCGACAGAGTTGAAAGCGGCAGCGTTCCTGCGGAACTTGCTTCAGCACTTCCTAACTTCGAATCAGGAACTGAGATCTCAACCAGATCTGCTAGCGGAAAAGTTATCAACGCAATTGCAAAGGTAATGCCTGAGCTTTGGGGTGGCTCAGCTGACCTAGCTGAATCAAACAACACCACCATCGAAGGTGCGAAGTCATTCGTTCCTGCAAAGTGGTCAACCCACGAGTGGACTGGTGACCAGTATGGTCGAGTGCTTCACTTCGGTATCCGTGAGCATGCAATGGCAGCAATTCTGAACGGAATTGTTCTGCACGGTAAGACTCGTGCCTTTGGCGGAACCTTCCTAATCTTCAGCGATTACATGAGACCTGCAGTTCGCCTTGCAGCTCTTATGGGTGTTCCATCGATTTTCGTTTGGACTCACGACAGCGTTGCCCTTGGTGAGGATGGCCCAACACATCAGCCAATCGAACAGATTGCAACTCTTCGTGCGATCCCAGGCCTAGACATTGTTCGTCCTGGCGATGCTAACGAAGTTGCTCACGCTTGGAAGACAATGTTGGAAAGGCGTCAGGGTCCAGCAGGTATCGCACTTACTCGTCAGAACATTCCGGTGTTCCCTAGAGGAACTCAGGATGAAACTGGAGCAACCTACGCTTCTGCAGATCTAACTGCTAAAGGTGCATACACCTTGGTTGATGCTTCTAACTCAAAGCCAGAAGTAATTCTTATCGCCTCAGGTTCTGAAGTTCAGCTAGCTGTCAACGCCAGACTGGCTCTTGAAGCTAAGGGTGTTCCAACCAGAGTTGTTTCAGCTCCATGTTTGGAATGGTTCGAAGAACAGTCTGCTGAATACAAGGAATCAGTATTGCCTGCAAATGTGACAGCAAGAGTTTCAGTTGAAGCTGGTCTTTCACTTGGTTGGCAGAAGTATGTCGGTGGCAAGGGTGAGAGTGTCTCAATTGAACACTTCGGAGCATCAGCTGACTACAAGACTCTATTCAGAGAATTTGGCATCACCACAGAGGCAGTTATTGCAGCTGCTGAAGAATCTTTAAGTAACTAGTAGAAGGAAATCCATGAACAGCCCACTAGCCCAACTAGCCGCAAACGGTGTCAGCATCTGGCTTGACGATCTATCTCGCACCAGAATCAACTCAGGTGCTCTGGCTTCACTTATTGAGTCAAGAAGCGTCTCAGGTGTGACCACTAACCCGACTATCTTCGCCGGTTCTATCGGTAAGGGTGATGGTTACTCAGAGCAGGTTGAAGAACTTGCGAAGGCTGGCGCAACAGCTTCTGAAGCAATCTTCGAGATCACAACCAAAGACGTTGCAGATGCCTGTGATATCTTCGCTGGTGTTTACTCAGCAAGCCACGGTTTCGATGGTCGCGTATCAATCGAAGTTGAGCCTGGTCTTGCTAACGACACCGCAAACACTTTTACCCAGGCTAAGGAACTCTTCGCCAAAGTAAACAAAGAGAACGTCATGATCAAGATTCCTGCTACCAAGGCAGGTCTTGCTGCGATTACCGAAGTTATCTCAAACGGAATCAGCGTAAACGTAACTCTTATCTTCTCTCTTCAGAGATACAAGGAAGTTATTGCTGCATACCAGGCTGGTATCGCTTTGGCTAAGGCAAACGGACACGACCTAAGCAAGATTCATTCAGTTGCATCCTTCTTCGTCTCTCGCGTTGACACTGAAATCGACAAGAGACTTGTTGCTATCGGAACTGAAGAAGCAGTTGCACTAAAGAGCAAAGCTGCTTTGGCTAACGCACGTCTTGCCTACGAAGTTTATGAGCAGGAATTTGCAACCGAGGGTTGGTCAGCGCTTGCCGCAGCTGGAGCAAACAAGCAGCGTCCGCTTATGGCATCTACCGGCGTGAAGGATCCAGCGCTGAGCGACACTTTGTATGTAACAGAGTTGGTTGCTCCAGAACTTGTAAACACAATGCCTGAGAAGACTATGGAAGCTGTCTTCGACCACGGTGTTATTCCAGCGAACAGCATTCAGGGTCACTACGAAGAGGCTAGAGACATCTTGGCTGCGCTAGCTGCAGTTGGCGTTAGCTATGACGATGTAACAGAGCTTTTGGAGACCGAAGGCGTGGACAAGTTCATCATCTCTTGGAACGAACTAGTTGCATCTGTTGAAGCTGCACTGGAGGCTGCAAGGTAATGTCACTCAAGGTAAATGTCCAGGGTCTTGCAGCAGATGCTGTGAAGAGCACAATTGACGAGTTGGTTTCAAATCGTATTGCCAGCCGCATAGCAAACAAAGACTTCACAGTCTGGGGCAAGGAAGCTGAATCAGAGTCAGCAATTCGTTTGGGTTGGGTCAACTCAGCAAGCGACTCTGCTCCCCTGATTCCAGAGATTCTTGCACTGCGTGAATCATTCCTAAGTGCAGGTGTAAACCGTTTTGTCCTTTGTGGCATGGGTGGCTCTTCGCTAGCTCCTGAGGTAATCACCAAGAACTACGGTGTTGAACTAGTTGTTCTAGATTCAACTGAACCAGAGCAGGTTCTCAGTGTGGTTGCCAAAGACATCGAAAGAACTGCAATCGTAGTTTCGTCTAAGTCTGGTTCAACCGTTGAGACTGACTCACAGAAGAGAATCTTCGAAGAGGCTTTCACAAAAGCTGGAATCGAAAAGACAGAGCGAATCATCATCGTCACCGACCCAGGTTCTCCAATGGAAGCAGCTGCTAAGGCAGATGGCTACCGAATCTTCAATGCAGATCCAACTGTTGGTGGACGCTACTCAGCTCTAACCGCATTTGGTCTAGTTCCTTCAGGTCTTGCTGGTGCAAACATCGCAGAACTTGTTGAGCAGGCTCAGTCAGTATCTGCTCTCCTGTCTTCTGATGACTCAGCTAACCCAGGACTTGTTCTTGGTGCAGCGATGGCTAGAACTTCCGGTCTATCAACATACAAAGACAAGCTAGGTCTGCTAGCAGACTCTTCCCTACCTGGCTTTGGTGATTGGGCCGAACAGCTAATTGCTGAATCAACAGGAAAGATCGACAAGGGTGTTTTGCCTGTTGTACTTGAAGAAAATAGCTTCGAAGTATCTGCAGAGCAGAAGGACCTATTGCTTGCGCATGTTTCTGCAACTGGAAACCCTTCAGGTGACCTGTCAGTAAGCGGCCCTCTCGGTGCACAGTTCCTTCTTTGGGAGTATGCAACCGTTGTTGCTGGTTACCTACTTGGAGTAAACCCATTTGACCAGCCAGATGTTGAGTCAGCAAAGATTGCTGCTCGTGGAATGTTGGAGCAGCGTGCTGCTATCTCATCCCCTGCATTTGTTGACGGTGGCATTGAGGTTCGCGCTCTAAACCTAGATCTGTCTGCACACTCAGACATCTCTTCTGCTATTGCTTCTCTTCTAGGTGAGCTTGCTGAAGATAGTTTCGTGTCTGTGCACGCATACCTAAACCGTGAGTCTGATCTCTCAGCCGAGCTACTTCGTAATGCAATTGCTAGCAAGACTTCTCGTCCAACTACTTTTGGTTGGGCACCTAGATTCCTTCACTCAACTGGCCAGTATCACAAGGGTGGACCAAAGCAAGGTGTCTACTTGCAGTTGATCTCTAAGACTGAAACCGATGTTCAGGTACCCGGCAGAGACTTTACTCTTGGCGAACTTATCGCATCTCAGGCTGCTGGTGACGCTAAGGTTCTTGCCGATCTAGGTAGACCGGTGTTGAGTTTGACTCTACGTAACCCAATCTCTGATTACGCAGCAATTGTGAAGGCAATAGGGTAAGGAAAACAATTGAGCCCTGTAAAGATAGCTCCTGGTCAAAACCCTCTACGAGATCCTGCAGATCGAAGACTTAACAGAATTGCAGGACCATCTGGTCTAATCATATTCGGTGTTACCGGTGACCTAAGCCGAAAAAAGCTAATGCCTGCTGTTTACGACTTGGCTAACCGTGGATTACTTCCGCCAGGCTTCTCTCTCGTTGGTTTTGCAAGACGTGACTGGGAAGACCAAGACTTCGGCCAGGTAGTGCACGATGCTGTGAGACAGTATGCGAGAACTCCATGGAGCGAAGAAGTTTGGGCTCAGCTATCTCAGGGAATCAGATTCGTCTCGGGTGAATTCGGCGATGACGCAGCTTTTGACAAGCTAAGAGAAACCATCGAGACACTAGATGCAGAACGTGGCACCAACGGTAACCACGCTTTCTACCTCAGCATTCCCCCAAAGGCTTTCCCGCTAGTTACCCAGCAGCTTTCAAGATCAGGTTTGGCAGTCCCAAAGCCTAACCAGTTCAGAAGAGTTGTTATCGAGAAGCCTTTCGGTCACGACCTGCAGTCAGCTAGAGAACTCAACGAAGTAGTCGAGTCAGTTTTTCCTGCAGACTCAATCTTCCGTATCGACCACTACCTCGGTAAGGAAACAGTTCAAAACATTCTTGCTCTTAGATTTGCTAACCAGTTGTATGAGCCACTTTGGAACAACAACTACATCGACCACGTTCAGATCACTATGGCTGAAGACATCGGTGTTGGTGGAAGAGCTGGTTACTACGACGGTATTGGTGCTGCTCGTGACGTTATTCAGAACCATTTGCTTCAGCTACTTGCTCTAACCGCAATGGAAGAGCCTGTTTCATTCGACGCTGCTGATCTTCGCGCTGAGAAGGAAAAGGTGCTCTCTGCAGTGCGTCTTCCTGCTGACCTTGGTAAATACACTGCTCGTGGTCAATACACCGGTGGTTGGCAAGGCGGCGAAAAGGTTGAAGGCTTCCTCGAAGAAGACGGCATGAACCCTAAGTCAGTTACTGAGACATTCGCTGCAATGAGATTAGACATCAATACTCGCCGATGGGCTGGCGTTCCGTTCTATCTTCGTGCTGGTAAGCGCTTAGGCAGAAGAGTTACTGAGATCGCAGTTGTTTTCAAGCGAGTACCTAAGCAGATATTTGGCGAATCACAGACATCAGCACTAGGTCAAAACGCTTTGGTTATCCGTGTTCAGCCAGATGAGGGTGTCACCATCAGATTCGGATCTAAGGTTCCTGGCGTTGGTATGCAGGTTAGAGATGTGACTATGGACTTCGGTTACGGTCACGCCTTTACCGAGGCATCTCCTGAAGCTTACGAACGTTTGATTCTTGACGTTCTTTTAGGTGATCCACCGCTATTCCCAAGACACGAGGAAGTTGAACTTTCTTGGAAGATTCTTGACCCAATTGAAGAGTTCTGGGCTAAGGCTGGTAAGCCTGAACCTTATCGCCCTGGCACTTGGGGTCCAGCTTCGGCTGACCGCATGATGGCCATCGACGGCAGAGCTTGGAGAAGACCATGATCAAAGACCTACCAAATACAACAATCTCTAAGGTCTCTAAAGAACTCGTTCAGATTCGTGAAGAAGGTGGCGCTGTTGCACTTGGACGCGTGCTAACTCTTCTTATTGAGACTGACTTCAAAGATCTTGAGGAATCGATTCTCGCTGCGAACGAGGCATCGAGAGCCCACCCATGTCGAATCATTGTTCTTGCTAACAATGAGAAGGCAACCAAGAAGTCAAGGCTAGATGCTGAGATTCGTGTTGGTGGAGACGCTGGCGCATCA